>ENA-OZCT01000136-OZCT01000136.1-human-gut-metagenome-genome-assembly--contig:-NODE-136-length-15692-cov-5.514805_pt1 | contig 15692 bp, 8 predicted proteins | sample MGYA00244080_ERZ653566 | MGnify/ENA primary metagenome ERZ653566 (study PRJEB26926, sample SAMN06165172) | human gut metagenome | biome: ENVO:00009003; feature: ENVO:2100002; material: ENVO:00002003...
CCTTATTGAAGGAGCCATCATCGTCTTCCTCGTACTTATTATCTTTCTGGGCAACGTCCGTGCCGGGCTGATTGTAGCTTCGGTCATCCCGCTGGCTATGCTTTTCGCATTCATCATGATGCGTCTTTTCAACGTGACCGCCAATCTGATGAGCCTCGGCGCCATCGACTTCGGTATTGTGGTAGATGGTTCCATTGTCATACTGGAAGGTATCCTGGCACACATCTACAGCAAGCAGTTCCGCGGACGGACACTGACCCGCAAAGAGATGGACGAAGAAGTGGAAAAAGGCGCTTCCGGTGTAGTCCGCTCGGCTACATTCGCCGTACTGATTATTCTCATCGTGTTCTTCCCGATACTGACTCTGAACGGAATCGAAGGAAAATACTTCACTCCAATGGCCAAAACCCTGGTGTTCTGCATCATCGGCGCCTTGATCCTGTCACTGACATACGTCCCTATGATGGCGTCGCTCTTCCTGAAACATGCCATCGTAGTGAAGCCGACACTTGCCGACCGATTCTTCGAGCAGCTGAACAAACTCTACCAGCGTTGCCTGCATGCCTGCCTGCATCACAAAGCACGCACCGTAGTCATTGCTTTTGCCGCACTGATCGGCTCCCTCTTCCTCTTCACCCGTCTGGGTGCCGAGTTCATCCCGACACTGGACGAAGGCGACTTCGCCATGCAGATGACCTTACCCGCCGGCAGTTCGCTTTCGGAAAGTATCAAACTCTCCGAAGAAGCGGAAAAGACATTGATGGATCAGTTTCCCGAAATCAAGCACGTAGTGGCGAAGATCGGTACGGCAGAAGTCCCCACCGACCCGATGGCAGTGGAAGACGCCGACGTGATGATCATCATGAAACCTTTCAAGGAATGGACCAGTGCAACGAGCCGTGCGGAAATGGTAGAGAAGATGAAAGAAGCGCTCGAACCCCTCTCGGAACGTGCCGAGTTTAACTTCTCGCAGCCGATACAGCTCCGGTTCAACGAACTGATGACAGGTGCGAAAGCCGATATTGCAGTCAAGTTATACGGCGAAGACACGCACGAACTTTATCAGAGGGCAAAGGAAGCCGCCACGTATGTAGAGAAAGTGCCGGGGGCAGCAGACGTCATCGTAGAGCAGACGATGGGATTGCCTCAGCTGGTTGTCAAATACAACCGCGGCAAGATAGCCCGTTACGGCATCAATATCGAAGAACTCAACACGATTATCCGGACAGCCTATGCCGGAGAAGCCAGCGGTGTGGTTTTCGAAAACGAACGGAAGTTCGACCTTGTCGTACGTCTGGATCAGGAGAAAGTGGCAGACTTAAATCTGGACAAGCTCTTTGTGCGTACTTCCGAAGGCATTCAGATTCCGGTCGGCGAGGTGGCAAGCATCGAACTTGTCAGCGGTCCGTTGCAGATCAACCGCGACGCTACCAAACGCCGTATCGTGATTGGTGTGAACGTACGCGACGCGGACATTCAGCAAGTAGTAGCCAACATCCAGAAGACACTGGACAAGAACATCAAACTGCAACCGGGCTACTACTTCGAATACGGCGGTCAGTTTGAGAACCTGCAAAACGCCATCAATACGCTGATGATCGTCATTCCGGTAGCACTGATGCTGATTCTGCTGATCTTGTTTTTCGCTTTCAAGAACATTACTTATACATTGATGGTATTCTCCACCGTCCCGCTGTCACTTATCGGAGGTATCGTAGCCCTCTGGCTTCGCGGACTCCCGTTCAGCATCTCGGCAGGAGTCGGTTTCATCGCCTTGTTCGGTGTGGCTGTACTGAACGGTATCCTGATGGTGAACCATTTCAACGAACTTCGTAAACGAAATAAATATGCTATGACTACCAACCGAATCCTCACTCTGGGCACCCCGCATCTGCTGCGTCCCGTATTCCTCACCGGACTGGTCGCCTCGCTGGGATTTGTCCCGATGGCAATCGCCACTTCCGCCGGTTCCGAAGTACAACGCCCGCTGGCTACGGTCGTCATCGGCGGACTGATTATCTCTACCGTGCTGACTTTGCTTATCATTCCGGTATTCTACAAGATTGTCAACTCATTCGCTGTATGGAGACGTCCCGGAAGCAAGTTTCATCTGCCGTTCTTCGTCATCCTGCCGTTGTTACTGCTGATTCCTTCTTTCGCCTCAGCGCAGCAACCGGAAGCGGTCAGTCTGGAACAGGCCATCGAGATAGCCAAACAAAATCATCCGAGACTGAAAATAGCCGCCAACGCCATCCGTCAGGCAAAAGCCACTCGCGGAGAGATTGTCGAGGCAGCTCCCACCTCATTCAGTTACTCATGGGGACAACTCAACGGAGAAAACAAGCAAGACAAGGAACTTGCCTTCGAACAGAGCCTCGGTTCGCTGCTGACTCCGTTTTACAAGAATGCACTGGTCAGCCGACAGGTAAAGACAAGTACTTATTATCGCCGGATGGTGGAAAAAGAAGTGATAGCGGAAGTAAAACGGGCATGGGCTTACTATCAATATGCCGCCAACCTCTGCTCCATGTACCGTGATCAGGACAAGATGGCGGAAGAGTTGAAACGTATCGGCGAAATACGTTATCAACAAGGAGAAATCACCCTGCTCGAAAAGAACATGATGACGACTACCGCCGCCGACCTGCACAACCGCTGGTATCAGGCACAAGAAGAGGAAAAGACGGCACTGGCACGTTTCCAGTGGTGCTGTTATGCCGACAGCCCGATTGTGCCGGCAGATTCGACCTTATCTCTCTTTTATACCACCCTTTCGGACGGTAATCTGTCCGAAGCGCATACCGGATACTTCCGGAGTCAGGCGGAAGAAGCGAAAGCAATGCTTCATGTAGAACGCAGCCACTTCTTTCCGGAGATCAGCATAGGATATACCCGTCAGGACATTCTTCCCTTGAAGAATCTGAATGCATGGATGGTGGGAGTCTCCTTCCCCGTTTACTTCCTGCCCCAGAAAAGCAAGGTGAAGCAAGCCAGACTGGCTGCCGCTTCGGCACAGATTCAGGCGGATGCCAACATCCGCGAACTTCGCAATAAGGTGATGGAGCTGGAAGCCTCTCTCCGGAGATACAACGAGAGCCTGCGCTATTATACTACTTCCGCTCTCAAAGAAGCGGAAGAACTAACCAAAGCCGCCAACCTGCAACTGCAACAGAGCGAAACGGGCATTGCCGAATACATACAGTCCGTGACGACGGCACGGGACATCCGGCGAGGGTATATCGAAACCGTTTATCAGTATAACATTGCCGCTCTGGAACATGAATTGTTTGAATAAGTGGAGAGTGGAGAGTTTTAATGAACAGTTTTCCTGTTAATATAGAAGATTATTTTGCAAGAGTACTTAATATAAAAAAGTTATGAGAAAGATATTTTACCTCATCCTTCTGCTCGCCTTAGTAGCTTGCAAGGGACAACAACAAACGGCGGAATCAGAGTCTGTGGCGGACCCTGCAACAGAAAGCGTGAATCCGGAAATGGGAAAAAACAATAGTCAAAGCGACGCCGATGCCACTGCACAGCCCGAAGTGGATGCAATCACTTCCGCTACTTCCCGCCCCAATCAGGTTTCGTTCAACGGCCGGATCGTCCTTCCGCCCCAACGGCAGGCAACCGTCGCACTGACTATCGGCGGAGTGATCAAAAACACTTCCTTACTCCCCGGACAACACGTTACCAAGAACTCTGTAATCGCCACTTTGGAGAATCCGGAGTTTATCACCCTCCAACAGACTTATCTGGACAGCCACGCACAAACAGAATATCTGCGTATGGAATACGAACGGCAAAAGAATCTCTCTGCCGAACAAGCGGCTTCGCAGAAGAAGTTCCAGCAAAGCAAAGCGGATTATCTTTCGATGAAAAGCCGTCAGGATGCTGCCGCCGCACAACTTTCGCTTTTGGGCGTGAATCCGGAAACACTGCTTCGGGATGGCATCCAGCCGCTTCTGGAAGTAAAAGCTCCTATCAGCGGATATGTGGTCAATGTAGCTATGAACATGGGAAAGTACATCAATCCGGGAGAAGCTCTCTGCGAAGTGATTGATAAAAGCGCACCGATGCTCTGCCTGACTACCTACGAAAAAGACCTTGCAGATATGCAAACAGGCAGTCCCGTACAATTCCGTGTCAACGGCATGGGTACACAAACGTTCAACGGCACGGTCATCTCCATCGGACAAAAAGTGGACGAAGTGAACCGCTCACTCGAAGTATACGCTTCCATCAAGGAGACGAATCCGCAGTTCCGACCGGGGATGTACGTCACGGCACATATCCAAAAACAATAATCTGCCGTGCAGCGACAGCCATTCATCATGCATAATTCGTAATTAACCATTATCTTTGCAACATGGTATTGAAAGCTATCAATAAAGATAAGTATTTCCTGTCCACGGTCATCATCTCGCTGATGGTGGCTGTGCTCATTCATTTTCCGGAATCGGTCTCTCTCTTCGACCGTTTCGAAAGCCATTCGCTTTTCCCGGGAATGAAGTTTATGGATGTGGCAAATGAAATTCTGTTTACCTTCGTTTCGTTACTCATACTTTTTGCCATCAATACGCGCTTGTTCCATTTCAACCAGGCGTCCATTAAAATAACGGCTGCAAAGATTCTGCTTTCCTTCATCCTGACATGGATACTCAGCAATCTGCTGGGACAAGTGTTTGTCTTCCTGCACCGGACATTCGATATTCCTGCCATCGATGCGATGGTGCACCACTATCTCCATCCGTTGCGCGACTTCATCATGGCTTGCCTCGTCACCAGCAGTTGCTGCATCATCTACCTTGTCCGCCGCCAGCAACTGGTATTGATTGAGAACGAACAGTTACAGGCGGAAAACATCCGCAACCAGTATGAAGTATTGAAGAATCAGCTCAATCCGCACATGTTGTTCAACTCACTGAATACGCTGCGTTCACTGGTACGGGAGAATCAGGATAAGGCACAGGATTATATTCAGGAACTCTCGCGGGTACTGAGGTATACGCTACAAAGCAACGAATCGCAAAGCGTCAGCCTCCGGGAAGAGATGGAGTTCGCTTCTGCTTACATCTTCCTGCTGAAGATGCGTTTTGAGAACAACTTGCAGTTTGATATACAGATAGCCAAGTCTTTCGAAGACTACCGCCTCCCTCCGATGGCGGTACAAGTGTTGATAGAGAATGCCGTGAAGCACAATGAAATCAGCGACCGCAAACCACTGACTATCCATATCGTCACCAACAACGAGGGATATCTGTCCGTAAGCAACGACATTCAGCCCAAACGGACCGCTGCCTCCGGCACCGGCATCGGCCTTGTCAATCTCGCCAAACGCTACCGGCTATTATTCAAACAGGACATACAAATCACAGAGGACAAAGAGTTTTCCGTTTGCATTCCTCTTATTGATGAAGTACAATGAACGACAAGCCAAGTGTTATGAAAACAGTTATTATTGAAGATGAAAAAGCTGCTGTACGCAATCTGACTTCCCTGCTCAACGAAGTGAAACCGGAAGCTGAAATTATTGCCATACTGGACAGCATCAATTCCACCATCGAATGGTTCGACATCCACCCGATGCCGGAACTCGTTTTTATGGATATTCACCTGGCGGATGGTTCTGCTTTCGAAATATTCGATCATATCAGCATCACCTGCCCCATTATCTTCACCACGGCTTACGACGAATATGCCCTGCGTGCCTTCAAAGTGAACAGTATCGACTACCTGCTGAAACCTATCGGCAAAGAGGACATCGAACATGCGTTTGAAAAATTGGACAACTTGCAGGATACCATCCCCGAAAACGGAAGCAGACGGGAAAATAAGGAAGAGGAACTACTTCACCTCATTCACTCGCTGAAAAAACAGGAGAATTATAAGACGCATTTCCTCATACCGATAAAAGGCGATAAGCTACTTCCTGTCTCGATCGACATGATTCAACTGTTCTATATCAAAGATTGTCAGGTAAAAGCTGTCTTAACGGACGGGGTGGAATACAACTTTTCTCTTACGCTGGATGAGTTGGTCGATTGTTTGAATCCTAGTCTCTTCTTCAGAGTCAACCGGCAGTTTCTGATTTCAAGGGAGGCGATAAAGGATCTTGATTTATGGTTCAACAGCCGGTTGTCCATTAATCTGCACCACTCCAGAATGACAGAGAAGATATTGGTAAGCAAAGCACGGGTAGCGGAATTTAAGGAATGGTTTTCGAGCAAAAAGTAAAACAAGCGGGACTATATTGAAATCCCACTATATGCATTCGTTCTTTATAAGTATCGGATATCAGTTCTAAAAATGGAAAGGATGAAGCCCAGCCTCATCCTTTCCATTTTTATCTTAATACCTAACCTTATTAAAACCCAATTGATGATTTATACTTCAGCGTCTTCTCCGGTAAGGAAATCGAAGGAGGTACAGCCTCATCGGACACCGCCCGTTTGTAATTCGGCTTGCTGCTCATCACAAAACGAAGTTTCACTCCATCACGGATATCATCATACGTCAGGTAGGACTTATCGTACTTTTTACCATTGACATAAAGCTCCTTCACGTACAGGTTCTTCGGCGACCAGTTGTCCGCTGTCATTTCAATGTTTTTTCCATTACTCATCCGGACCGTAATAGCCTCTGCGCATGGCGAACCGATATTATAAATATTGCTGGACGGAGCCACCGGATAGAAACCGATGCAGTTGAACATATACCACGCAGACATCTGTCCGCAATCGTCATTACCACTCAATGCATCCGGTGTATTTCCGTAGAAACGGTCGACGATGGTACGTATCCACTTCTGACATTTCCACGGTTCTTTCAGGTAGTTGTAGAGGTATGCAACATGATGGCAAGGTTCATTTCCATGCCAATAGGCTCCGATACGCCCCTGTATATCATGTGCTCCGGGGATATCATCCGGCAGTTCTACCGTAAAAAGCTCATCCAGGCGTTTGCGGAACAGTTCCTTACCGGCCTCGTTGATATATCCCTGCACATCTTGCGGCACATACCAGGTATATTGCATCGTGAATCCTTCCGTGATATCACCCCAGCCATGTACCGATCCCGGACCCTGATAGGCAACCGGAGTAAACGGAGTGCGCCAGTCACCTTTGCTGTCGCGTCCGCGCATATATTTCGTTTCGGGATCAATCAAGGTCTGATAAGACAAAGCACGGTTGAGGAAATAATGATAATCGTCTTCTTTGCCTAATTTCTTGGCTGCCTGTGCGATGCAATAATCATCATAAGCATATTCCAGTGTCTTTGACACTGACTCCGCTTCCTTATCGAATGGTACATAGCCCATTTCACGATATTCCGGAAGGCAATCGTAGTTCGGATTCATCGCTGTGGTTTTCATCGCTTCGTATGCACGCTCGTAATCAAAGCCTTTCACTTCTTTCACGATCATATCCGCCAATACGGATACGGCGTGATAGCCAATCATACACCAGGTTTCGTTGCCGTAGAAAGACCAGATAGGAAGCATCTTCTCCACACTCTTGTCGTAATGAGCCAACATAGAATTTGCAATGTCCGCATTCACCTCCTGCTGAACCAAGTTAAACCAGGGATGCAAAGCCCGATAGGTATCCCAAAGAGAGAACACCGTATAGTTCGTGAATCCTTCCGCTTTTTCTATGTTCTTGTCTAGTCCGCGGAACTGCCCGTCCGAATCCTGAAAGATAAACGGATGCAGAGCGGCATGATAGGCGGAAGTATAAAACGTTTCCTTTGTCTTTCGGTCAGCAGTCAACGTATATTTTCCAAGTTCCTTTTCCCAAAGGGCTTCCCCTTTCGCCCTTAACTCGTTGAAAGTTAATCCGTCGAGTTCCTTCATATTATTCCGGGCACCGTCTGTGCTGACTGCAGAGATGGCTGTTTTCACCGTCACTTCTTCTCCTGCCTTTGTATCAAAGGAGATACAAGCCATCAGATTCTTTCCCCAGGCTTCGTAAGAACTGCGGAATCGGGAAGTGTTATAAATAACCGGCTTTTTGTCTTGTACAAAGCGCAGTCCGGTCAACTTCTTCGAGAAAGTAGCCGTGAAGTACACATGACGTTCCGGTCCCCAACCTTTCACCAGTTTGTATCCGGTGATAGTCGAATCATTAATCATTCGCAGATTCGACCATTCGCAGGATTGCCAGAGCGTATGGTTCATATCAATCATGATGAACGCATTGTCCGACTCCGGATAAGTAAAACGGAACATACCGCTACGCACACCGGAAGTCATTTCGGCTTTGACTCCATAGTCTGCCAGTTCCACAGCATAATAATTGGGGGACGCCCACTCCTTATCATGTGAGTAACGCGAACGATAGCCTTGATCGGGATCTTCATGAGTACCAGGTTCCAGTTTCATTTCTCCCGTTCCGGGGATAAACAGAAAGTCGCCCAAGTCCGGAATACCTGTTCCGCTCAAGTGCGTCAAACTGAATCCCATCAATGTCAGATGATTGTATTTGTATCCGGAAGCTGCATCATAGAAGCGGCTGTCCGTATCGGGGCTTATCTGGATTCCCCCGAAAGGAATCTGTGCACCGGGATAAACATTTCCATAACCATCCGTACCGACAAACGGGTTCACGTAGTCCGTCAGCTTTTCAGTTTGAGCCATGCCCGGCAAGATACTCACCAGACACGACCAAACCAAAAACAACCTTTTTCTACCAACTTTATTAACCATATCCAATCGTATATTACACCTGTATATCACCTACAGCAACCTGATATTCATGCCATAGTTCATCTATGCTATATTCTGTTCCCAAGATATGCTTGATAGCTCCGTCAAACGACCAGGGAATCACCTCCAGTGTGCTGCGGTTAAACTTACGCAGGAATTCAGGATCTTTATTGTCGCGCAACCAGACGAAGAAATAACCTGCTGTCCGATAACCGTCCATGTAGTTTCCTCCTTTCGGACGGGCATTCGGTCCGTCGAATCCGCCGTTGGCTACACGTACGGCATCTGCCATTCCTTCAATAAATGCCCAGAATACACGATTGGTTCCGTAAGAGCCGATGCCTTGCGGTTCCAGCTGATAGGCGTGTGTCAGTTCGTGCAACAGTACCCCACGCGTTTCGAAGAACAGCTTTGCCGTATCGTTTTCCGCAAATGATTTCTCGATATGCCGTGTGCTGTAGAAGATAGTAACGTCTCCATTACCACCGCCTTTGGCAGAAATTCCTTCGATGTCTTCCAGTGTATAATGTATCTTGTTCACCGGAGTTATGCTGTCTTCCGGTGAGTTATAAAGAGTAGCCAATACAGTGCGTGCCTGCTCTTTGATATAAGACTCCGCATCCGGAATGATCCGGTGATAAATGTCCGAACCTTTTGTTTCCGAAGCTTTATCTTCGAACAAGACAGTTCCTACATTGTAGCTTTTCCATACGTCCGGTTTTGCTTCAGCTTGCTTCTTCGCACTTGCCGCACAAGCTCCCATGCCCACAATCAGGGCAATTGCATATACCAAATGTCTCTTTTTCATATTCTTTTCTTGATTATTTATTGATGCTGTTAATTGATTCCATTAGTTAATGAATAAGGTTTGTCCTGCGCCGATACTCCACGACGTTTGTTGGGCGATGCCGACATTTTAAATTCCAATACGCCTCCTTTCAGGATATCCTCGTGTGTGATGTACATTTTATCATAAGACTCGCCGTTCAGTTTCAGTGACTGTACATAACGCTTCTTGTCGCTGACGCCCGGCGCTTTGATTTCCAGTGTCTTTCCGTTGGGAAGTGTCAGCTTCAGATAGGGCAGATAGGGAGCACCAAGGACATACTGGTCTGTACCCGGACAAACCGGATAGAAGCCCATCACAGAGAAAAGATACCATGCCGACATCTGTCCGCAATCATCATTTCCACCCAGTCCGTTGATGTCATTCTTATACATCTTGTTCAGGATTTCACGCAGCCAGTACTGTGTTTTCCACGGTTGGGAGGTCCATGCGTACAAATAAGGTACATGATGGCTCGGTTCATTGCCATGTACGTATCCACCTACCAGGCATTCTTCCGTAATATCCTCATTATGTTCATAGTACTTCTCCGGCAGATGCATGGAGAAGAGTTCGTCCAGTTTCTGTACGAATGTCTTTTCTCCTCCCATCAGGTCGATCATACCAAACACATCATGCGGTACATGGAAGGAGAAGTTCCATGAATTACCTTCGATAAAGCCTTCGCCGTAAGTTTGCAACACATCGAACTCTTTTTTGAATGTGCCGTCACTGTAGCGGGGACGGGCAAAACCGATGCTTGTATCATAGATGTTACGATAGTTGAGAGCACGTTTGCGGTAAGTATCCGCTATCTCTTTATTACCGGCTTTCAAGGCTGTCTGATAAATAGTCCAGTCGTCGTATGCATATTCCAACGTAGAGGAAGCTGCTGTACCACTCTTGTCCAGCGGGATATATCCCAGCTTCATATAATCGGCTACACCTTCATAGTAAGGTACCGTAGATGTGCTAACCATCGCCGATAATGCCTCATCCACATTTGAAAAAACTCCTTTGGTTATTGCATCCGCCAGCACAGACACAGCATGATAACCGCTCATACACCAGTTCTCATTTCCCATCAGGCTCCATATCGGCAACATGCCATGCACGCTCTGCTGTTCATGTTTGATCATTGATTCCACCATATCCGCATTGCGTTCCGGTTTCACCAGGTTAAGGAACGGATGTTCCGCGCGATATGTATCCCAAAGTGAGAATATAGTATAGTTAGTGAATCCTTTCGCCTGATGTATGTTATGATCCAGACCACGATAGGAACCGTCTACGTCCATATACACGGACGGATTAATCATGGTATGATAAAGCGAAATGTAGAACATCGCCTTCTGATCCGGTGTACCTTCTATTTCGAAATGATCCAGTTCATTGTTCCAGTCTGTCCGTGCAGCTTCCGCCAACTGTTCGAAGCTCTTTCCGGAAGCCTCGGCACGCAGGTTCTTTACAGCGCCTTCCGTGCTGACTGCCGACAAGGCTACCTTTACAACCAGTTCGGGATCTTTGGCCGTTTCGAAGTTAAAGTAAGCCACGATCTTTCGACCAGTGATTTCCGGGAAATTCTTCTCCAGCTTGAAACGACGCCAAAAGCCATTGTACAATACCTTTTCCTTATCCTTATATCCGTAATCCTTGATCGGCTGTGACAAGGAAATGGCAAAATAGGTATAATTCGTACGTGCCCATCCGTTGGTGATGCGGTATCCTGTCAGCAATGTATCGTTTTCCACCCGCAGGTTTGCCCACAATACTTTGCCGTCATAATTATAGATACCATGCACCAGGTCCAGGATCAGATGACCGTCTTTTCCTTTCGGGAAGGTATATTTATGTACACCCGTCCGTTGAGTAGCTGTCAGTTGCGCTTTAATGCCATAGTCGTCCAGCATCACTTCGTAGTATCCGGGTGTCGCTTTCTCTGTGGCATGATCGAAGCGCGAACGGTAACCCTCTTCCGGATGGTCCGCCCGTCCGGGATTCAATTTTACATCGCCGACAGCAGGCATCAGCAATATATCTCCCAGGTCGGAATGTCCCGTGCCGCTGAGGTGGGTGTGACTGAAACCTACGATGGTTTTATCCCGATACTGGTAACCGGCACAATATTCATACGCATTCTTCTGATAAGCTCCATTCACATTATGTGGAATTGTGTCTGTGTCCGGACTCAGCTGTACCCATCCGAAAGGGGTGCAAGCACCGGGAAAAGTATGCCCCATACCATTGGTTCCGATAATCGGATTAACGTAATCTACCGGTTGCTGAGCTACGGCGGACAAGGTTACCGCCGCCATAGTCATCATCAATACTTTCTTTTTCATCTTATTCATACCTGCTTACTTGTTATCACGAGAGAAGGAATAGGGGAAGTCGGATTCGTTAATACCTCTTCCTTTATTCGGTTTATTATCCATATCAAATACCAGACGTCCGCCTTTCAGCAAGTCGAAATGATTCAGATAATTCTTTGTATAGTTCTTACCGTTATAGTTCAGCGAACGGATGTAACGATTGGCATCACTATTTTTAGGAGCGGAGATTTCCAGTTTCTTGCCGTTCTCCAGTGTGATCGTCGCTTTCTTGAAATAAGGAGCACCCATCACATATTCATTGCTGCCCGGACATACCGGATAGAAGCCTAAAGCGGTAAACACATACCAGGCAGAAGTCTGTCCGTTATCCTCATCACCACAATAACCGTCGGGAGTGGCAAAGTAGAGGCGGTTCATCACTTCACGCAGCCAGTACTGTGCTTTCCAGGGCTCGCCTGCATAGTTATACAAGTAAATCATGTGCTGGATAGGCTGGTTGCCGTGCGCATAGTTACCCATATTGGCAATTTCCATTTCACGGATTTCATGAATCACACCTCCGTAGTAGCTATCATCAAATATCAGTGGAAGGTTGAACACAGAATCGAGCATACTGACAAACATCTTTCTGCCGCCCATCAAATCGGCCAGTCCCTGTACATCATGAAATACAGACCACGTATAGTGCCAGCTGTTTCCTTCGGTAAAGGCATCCCCCCACTTGAACGGATTAAAAGGAGTCTGGAAGGTGCCATCGGCGTTCTTGCCACGCATCAGTTTTGTTTCAGGGTCGAACAGGTTGCGGTAGTTCTGGCTTCTGCTCTTATAGAGTTCCAGTTCTTCTGCCGGACGCCCTAGCTTTTCACCCATTCGGTAGATGCACCAGTCATCGTATGCATACTCTAATGTACGCGCCGCATTCTCGTTAATCTTTACATCGTAAGGCACATAACCCAGTTTATTATAATATTCGTATCCACGGCGCCCTGTTGTAGAAACTCTCGGATGTACACTGTTGGCTCCTTTGAGCAAACCTTCATACATTTTCTCCGCATCCGCTTTGGTCACATTCTTCATAAAAGCATCTGCCACTACGGAAGCCGAATTGTTTCCGACCATACAGCCACGATGTCCCGGACTCGCCCATTCGGGGAAGAATCCGCTTTCAAGATATGTATTCAACAGTCCTTCCTGCATCTTCTCTCCCATTGAAGGATATATCAAATTGACAAACGGGAACAGGCAACGGAACGTATCCCAGAAACCGGTATCGGTAAACATATATCCCGGACGGATTTCACCGTTATAAGGGCTGTAATGTACCGTTTCACCCTTCGCATTCACTTCGTGGAACATACGGGGGAATAATACCGAACGATACAGACAAGAATAGAAGGTACGCATCCGGTTCTCATCATCGTCTTCGACTTTGATACGTCCCAGTACGTCATTCCAAGCTTTACGTCCGGCTTCCTTGGTCTGTTCGAATGTCTTGTTTCCGATTTCTTTCAGATTCAGTTCCGCCTGTTCGGGGCTGATGAATGAGGAAGCCACTTTGGCATGCACCTGCTCTCCTTTCTTTGTCGAAAAACCGATGGCAGCACCTACGTGATTGGATTGCAGTTCAAGATGCGTCTCTACCAAATGGTAGTCCGCCCATACTTTATTAAATGTAAAAGGCTTGTCGAACTCTATCACAAAGTAGTTCCTGAAATTCTGCGGAACACCGCCACTGTTACGTGTCGTATAACCTACAATCTTATTTTCTTCAGGAATCACCTTCACATACGAACCACGGTCGAAAGCATCTACTACCACATAAGCATCGGACGCTTCGGGGAAAGTAAAACGGAAATACGCACAACGCTCCGTCGGGGCAATCTCCGTTGTCATGTTATACTCTGACAGATAAACACTGTAATAATAAGGAGTTGCTTTCTCTGCCTTATGCGAAAACCAGGAAGCACGGCTGTCCTGATCAATCTTCAGCTGTTTGGTCATCGGCATAATGGAAAACTGTCCGTAGTCATTGATCCAGGGACTGGGCTGGTGGGTCTGCTTGAAACCTCTGATTTTGTCAGAAGCATACGTGTAAGCCCAACCGTCCCCCATCTTTCCGGTCTGCGGCATCCAAAAGTTCATCCCCCAAGGCAGTGCAATGGCAGGATAGGTGTTTCCGTTGGAGAGCGAAATCTTGGAGTCGGTTCCCATCAGGGGATTCACGTAATCCACCGGCTGCTTTTGCGCAAAGATAGAGGAGACTCCCAACAATAGAGTCATTGTGATAGACAGTAGTTTCTGTTTATTCATGATATAAGAGTTAAACTATTAATATTAGATTAGCGAGTGTTATTATTCACGTTACAAATTAACGCAATAGAAAATTAATAACTATACTCTAACGTGACAAAAAGCACGTCCGGGCGAGAATGTCAGAGTAGAGAACTAGGAGTCAAACAGAGCACAAATTAAATTACTAATAATCAAATAATTGCCCATAAGAAAATACAAATAGAGTACAAACAAAAACAAAAGCAAGAAAGTAATCGAGATTATGTTCTGTTTACTTTCTTGCTTTTTTCAAAGACTGGTTACTTCTTCATTCTAAACCAACGCTCGCCTGTAGCACTTAGCACATACACCATACTGTCGTTGTCATCATAACTCCAATAGAAGCCGTCTTCCGAAACACAGAAAGAGAGGAATTTACTGTAATCCTGCTGTACACGGTTATAATCAGCCGGATTATTATTCCATCCGAATAAATCATATGGTTCGCCCAAGCTGATGAATATACGACCAGTAGCATTATCTGCTGTCATAGTAACCGCAAAGCCAATATAAGATCCCATACCACTCCACGGACAAGCAATCAAATTCCTCGGATTACGATCATCAAACTCCACACCAGAGTGGAAGATTCCCTTAAAGTCTGCATGAATCTCATCCTGATCTACTATATGGGTCTTCCAACCATCTGCATACCATGCTGCAATATCAGAGGCTTTCCGAGTATCACATACAACATTAGCATTGTCAGTTTCAATTTCACCATTCAAATAGTTGTAATAGAGTTTATTTAAACTTATTCCATCTACCGTCACATTGCTACCCAAAGTCAACACTGCATTTTCATCATTCGTTGTATCAATTATCATCGGATACTCTGTGTGTTTTACCACACCGTTATCTATTGCAGAAATCTTCACTTTCCAATTATTGCTCTCGTCGCAAATAATCAAATAGTGTGCAAGGAAAGAAGAGGATGACCTACGAAATACACCATTATTCAACTCTCCCTTAAGCAAATCCATGGCCTGTGCTTTATTATAAGCAATAATGGCCAATCGTTTTCTCTCCTTAGCTTGTTGCAAAGCTGCAGTTGAGACCGGAGTCAAGATCATTTCTTTGCCATGCGTCTGTCCTACAGCTGTAATTTGTGAATCAGAATACCCCGTAATGACAAATGTCGTCTCCGAGTTTTCGTTCAAATATTGTAGCATTCCTCCATTCAGCAAGGTAAGCAACACCGCTTTTTCCCCCTGGAAATCCAGAGAATAATCTGTTCCAACCTCATTCTTCAACAACGTTTCGTCTGAATCCGATGCTACATTTCCTTCTTCATCAAACTGAAAGTAGAACGTTACTCCTTGATAAATCATTTTCCATCCGTCTGCCGCACACAGTAGTTCTTTTACCTCTGAAGGACGCAAGCGGTCTGCACTCATGTCACCTTCATGTTCCCAGTCTTTCCAAGGTTCCGTCATGCCACAACTATAAAAAACCAGGCAACACAACGACAACATTATATCTGTCTCTTATACAC
>ENA-OZCT01000187-OZCT01000187.1-human-gut-metagenome-genome-assembly--contig:-NODE-187-length-13646-cov-5.157531_pt1 | contig 13646 bp, 9 predicted proteins | sample MGYA00244080_ERZ653566 | MGnify/ENA primary metagenome ERZ653566 (study PRJEB26926, sample SAMN06165172) | human gut metagenome | biome: ENVO:00009003; feature: ENVO:2100002; material: ENVO:00002003...
AGCGTCAGATGTGTATAAGAGACAGATATCAAGCAATTTACTGGATGCAGGTACATGACTCAGTTGCTTCCTCCGGAGAAAGAACAGACGCAATATCCGTTGGGGATGGCGCGAATCATCAATGCCAAAGAAGTGCTGCAACTGTATGCCTCCGCTTTTCCTGAGGACGAAATGCAACTGGAAGTATCAGATAAACAATTGTCAGTAAATAATGGCTATTACTATCTGTGTAATGGCAAATGTATGTATAGCACCGAGCGTTTGCCCGGCGCACATATACCAATGAATATCAGTGAGCTGACAGGAAGAATATTTCAGGCACTACAACCTTATATGAGTTTAATGCTGAATAAGTGATTCCAGATAACGTACCCTTTCACAAGCTGCCAGCAGGAAAGCACCGACTCCGAAGTTTGAAGTAGAATTAGCATCTACGACTTGCCCCGGTATGGCTTTCTCGCCGATGGGTTGCACATAACCGATCTTTCCGTCGGGCTGTAAAGCAACTGTTGACAAATATTTCCATGCCTTCTCAACTACAGGTTGATAATGGGCGGAGTCAAGGAAACCGTTATTGATCCCCCATTGCAGACCGTACGTAAAGAATGCCGTACCACTTGTTTCGGGTCCCGGTGCATGCTGCGCATCGAGCATACTACGCGTCCAATACCCTTCAGGTTGCTGACAGGCCGCAACAGATTTTGCCAATGTACGGAAACGGTCTATATATTCCTGACGATACTTATCTGTTTCCGGAAGGTCTTTCAAGACTTTCGCCAGCCCCGCCAGTACCCAGCCATCACCACGTGCCCAGAAATCCTTTTTACCATTCACACTTTTGTGCTTGGGGTATACGTATTTTCCATCGCGATAGTAAAGTCCGGCTTCTTCATCATACATGATACTGTCTGCATAAGCGAGGTATTCATGCAATTTCTCCAGGTAAAGTGGATTTTTAGTGATATTATATAGTTTGGTCATCACAGGCATTACCATATATAAGCCATCCGCCCACCACCAATAATCATGGTTGGGTGTACTCATCTGATACTCCATCACCTCGCGGGCACGGGCTATCTTATGTGTATCCGGTTCTAGATTATATAAATCGGCATACGTCTGAAAACAGATCTGATAATCGCCGAACAGTACATAATCATTGCTTTCGCCATAACTGTACTTCCAGTTGGCTTTATGATCCGATTTAGCGCCTTTCCACTCATTATGTTCCGCCCATCCTTTTGAGTATTCCAAGTATTCCGGTTTGTTGGTCAGGAAGTAAGCCTCCATGTTTCCGGTATGATAAGCGGCATTGTCCCAGAAAGAACGCCCGTGTTCCGGATGGTTTGTCTGCCAGTAGCCATTGACTTTATGAATAATGTCAACCACTTCTGCCGAAGATGAAACTTTCTTGGTTGTGCAACCGGCACACACCGCACAGCCTACCACCAGTGCGGAAAAAAGAGTTGCATACAATTTCTTCATATCTTTATTTTTTTGTATTTGTATTCGTATTCGCTTCCAGTACATATATCATTTGAGGTTCAATCTCCGCCGTGCGTTCACCGTCGCCTTGACAAGTGTGCTGTACAAAGAGATTGAGTTTCCGCTGCTTCTTCCACAATTCCGTGTCATGGGACGGTTCCCAGGCATCTACGGAAAAATCCGTCAGGTCGGTGACTATCCACTTACCGTTGGCAACATCAGCAGTATGCGCCATTGAGACACGGCTGCCCCGCTCTTCGTCACGGAAAATATAGAAGATTTCTCCATCCTCTACCACAATACGCGGACGGGCAACAGGAATCATCTTAGTGCCTCCTCCCTTCAGTGTAAACGGAGTCTTGCGGTCTGTCACCTGACGATTATGCCATATCTTCCCGTCATTCCAGACAATGCGATATTGAGGGACTTCACTGTCCGAACTCCTCCAATAAGTGGCAATATAAGGATTGCCACCAGCGTCTGCACTCATACTTGTCTGGTTTATCAATTCCGAGTTTTGTGGAATACGACAAGCATACTCTGCATTCGAAGCTGTAATCGGAAGTTTATATTGTTCACCATCCGACTTATACCAAGTCACTCCGTTATCAAAAGAACGCGCGTAGCAAAGATCATGGTTGGTCTCCACCTGCCAGGTTTCACGCCATACCCATGAGAGATGAATCGTACCTTTCTCGTCTACATATAGCTGCCAGTAAGCATTTCGTTTGTCTTCACCATCAATCAGGACATCCTGTACACGGGCCCATTTATGGTCTTTCAATGAATAACGGTTCATCACCAGATTTCCACGTCCGGAAGAACCGGAACGGTAGACAAACAACAAATCCCCGTCTGTCAGAGGGTAAAATTCCGGATAAGTAACATTTCCTTCGTCCACTCCGGTCATCGGCATTTTATCGCCCAGTTCCAAAGAACCGGGGGCGATACTGCGGCAGTAATTCAACTTATGTCCATGGTGGTCAAAAGAAACGTGCAGATACCCTTCTCCGTCCACCATTATACTGATGATATTGTGGGCATCTTTTACATTTCCACGATATTGAGTACGATGCAATGTCCATTGCTTCGAATTTAGTTTCCGTTTGCCCAACACAAGATAGCCGTCGGCATCATAATAGCTGATATATTGCTCATCCCCATACGTTACCAATGAATTATTGCGGAATATCGTTGTATTGACAGATGTACAACTATATCCTTTGGCAACTTCCACCAGTTTTTGCGAAAAGCACAAGGCAGAAACAGATAGTAGTAAAAAAGTAAGTAGCAGTATCCGTTTCATGATCTATTTCTTCTGTTTATCAGATTTCTTCTGTTTGTCAAAGACAGTCAAATCCCACTTTTCATGCCATGGGATGGTAATAGCTCCGTCTTTTATCAATACAGGAAGCCATACATAGCGTGAATCTTCGAGGTCTTTCTTTTTCCAGCGGTCAAACATGGCAATATATGCATTCTTCTTTCCGATAACCGGTTGTACGTATGTACTCTGCGCATAAAAAGTCTTGTCCGCATCCGGACCCGTACAAGGATTACCTATCGTTTTCCATGTACCCATGATGGAATCCGCCACTGCGATTTCCGCCACATTCGGGTCCCAGCCGGTGCAGCCGGAACTTAACATATAATATTTGCCCTTATGCTTAAACACTGCCGGAGCTTCACGGGATTCTTTGATGAAATTGCGTGTAAAGCGTCCGCTTGGTTTCAGGTAATCGTCTGTCAGGAGACTGATATACATGGTTTCGTTATTTTCTGAAGAATAGAATTGATAGGCACGTCCGTCATCATCGACAAAAACTGTCTGGTCACGGCTCATCGCATTATTCGGTCGGAAACTTCCCAAGTAAGTGAATGGTCCGTTTGGAAAATCAGAGACAGCTACACCCGCACACGCTTTGCTGTAATCGGCACTCTCTACATGTGCCCACATCACGAACTTACCTGTCTTTTTATTATAAATCACTTTCGGACGTTCCAAAACCTTCGACGGATGCAGGTCATGGTTCGGGTCCTCTTTGACTGCCGGAAGCACAATGCCCTCAAACTTCCAGTTCAGTAAATCTTTGGAAGAATAGCAGCCTACTCCCGTCACATCTGTACGATAACACTCCCATGTAGCCCAATCAGGCAAAATCGTTTTGCCCTTTTTATATTCTCCATACCAGTAGTAAGTACCGTCGTGGTAAAGAAGTCCCCCGCCATGCGCATTGATAGGGTTACCGTCCGTATCCTTCCACACTTCCCCGGGAATAATATAACTATTCTTCTGAGCTCGCATTTGTATTGGCAGTAACCCTATACAAACCACTACCAGTAATAACATTCTTACCATATATATTTCATTATTTTTTGATGTTTCTCATTGTTCTCTGCCGACATATCACCTCGCAGTGAAATCATTCGCTCGCAAAGATAACCTATACCATAAAGAAAAGAGTTCAAATATCCGTCAAAAAAGGGATATAAAAAGACCATTCTTCGCAAAATGTATAATCTTCCGGAATTTTTCCCTTTCTCATAGAGAATATTTATTGCTGAAAGCAATAAATATGAAAAGTATATCCGCCGGCTTCTATATATACGATATTAATCAAAATTCCACCTATCCATCCATTTTATAAAGGGGACTCCTTTATCATCGAACTGAACAGGCAGCCAGATGTAGCGTGAATCCGCCAGGCTCTTCGGACGCCACATATCCGCCATAAAGACAAATTGCCCTTTCTCCGGCAAAGGCAATATATAAGTACTTTGTCCTCCAAATGTCTTATCCGCATCTTCACCAACACAAGGGTTCGGCAGTTGCTTCCATTCGCCCAACATAGAATCAGCGGTTAGCAAACGGGCTTTATTAGGATCCCATCCCGTGCAGCCGGAAGTTATCATCCAATAAGTTCCCTCTTTCTTGAATATAGCAGGAGCCTCATTGTGTCCACCGGGGAAAATACGGATATATTTTCCTGTATGACTGAGATAATCATCGGCCAGTTCTGCAATCTGCAATGTCAGGTTATCTTCTGAGGAATAGATATGATAAGCCTTTCCGTCATCGTCCACAAATAAAGTCATATCACGGGACATTTGTCCGTCTTTCAGATCACGCTTTACGAACATACCTTTTGCAATAGCTTCATACCACTTCGGTGTCCACCATTCCTTATACTCTTCCGGATTCCACTTCATTTTCCGTTCTTTTCGGGTCATGTTCAAGGGGTAAGCTCCCGGATTGACCCTGCCGGAGCGAATGAAACGATAGGGACCGGTAGGAGAATCACTCACTGCAACGGCTGCACGCGCAGGTCCATAACCTTGTCCTTTCAGTTCTAAATGAAGCCACATGACAAATTTCCCGGTTTTCGCATTATAGATCACCTTGGGGCGTTCCATGATGCATCCTTTCTCAATGTCATGCCCTTCTTCCTCAGAGACAGCTAAGGCAATACCTTCAGATTTCCAGTTATACAGGTCTGTTGATGAATAGCAGTTGATTCCCTTCTCTGTGACAAAACCGGATGCAGGACGGTGTTCGCCAAACCAATAATATTTCCCTTCATGGAAAAGTATTCCGCCACCGTGCGCATTGATTACATTGCCATCCGTATCTCTCCAGACCTTTCCGGAAGCGATTCCCTTTTCTTTCTGATAGACTCTTACATAATCTATTTCATACTTCATCGGCAGGGCGGCCTCATCAATCGGGCCACCGTTAATTCCGCCAATGGCGAGATTTAGTAACAGGTATTGTGGTTTTGTAAAAGGATTGGTACCTTTACCGATACTTCCATTCCTTGTGCTGCTCAGAGGAATTTCATTCAGCAGTTCATCGTCCAAATATAGTTTGATAGCCTCTTCATCCCAGTCCATGCGCCAGATATGGAACTTAGATGCCCAATCGGGATCTTTGTCAGTGAAATGCGAATAAGGAGTAGCCTGACTGTCCCATTTTGCATGCCATTGACGGTCTGTTCCCCAAGCAGCATTGGCTAAGATATGTGGTGTTCCTTTAATCTGATAATATTCCATGATATCTATCTCACCACATGAAGGCCATTCCATATTACTTCCCAATGTCCAGATAGCAGGCCATGCTCCTTTTGCCACAGGAATACGAGCCTTTATCTCAAAACGCCCATACAGAAACTCTTTCTTTCCGGCAGTAGTTACTGAAGAAGAGGTATAGTCAATAAATTCTCTCTTCTTCCGCCAATCATTACTTCCGGATACATAAAGAGGATTTTTACGGTTCTGCTCTTTCCGGGCTTCTATTATCAACAGCCCATTCTTGCAAACTGCATTGTCGGATTGGTACCATTGAGCTTCTTCATTACGCGCATATCCTTGCTCAAAGTTCCATACAGAAGAGTTCAAAGGACCATCTGCATTAAATTCATCACTCCAAACAAGTTGCCAGTCGTCCTGGGCAAATATGCATAGTGAAAATGACAAGCCCATCATTAAATTTACAATCTTCTTTATCTTCATACTAATTTGTTTTTCTTTGGTATATCCAAACCTATTGAACTATTTATCCCTAATAAATAAAATGATTCATATTTACATCAGCAAAAATAAGACTTCAATAAAAAATAAAGGACTAGAAATCGTGCAATTAGGTCGAACTTTAGATCATATTCATTGAAATGACTCAATAATGAGCATCTTTGCACGATTTTATACCGAATAGAACACATCTGAAGTCATATAATCAAACGCAGGAGACAAGTTCAATCATCTCATCCCCTGCATTTACTACCTATATAAAAAATACCTATCGATTACTTCGTCATTGTACCCCTCAAGCGATACCTCTTTCCACCGGACTCGTAATCGTAACAAAATGTAAATGTGCCATCCTCAAAACTAACGGTTCCGTTAGAAACCGGAAGATTCTTCCAGCCAGCCACTGTAAAAGTACCGTCCGGTTGGCGTGTAAACGTCACACCGTTGTTATCAATTGAGTTGAAATAGTCTTCAGTTGTTATGTTTCCCGTTGGTGAAAGATCTGAATTCTGCGTAACATTAAAGAAACGAGCCTGATCTTTATTCACTGCCTTCAACGTACGCTGCATATTAACGGAAGAAGGAGTCAGTTCTTCATCATTGTCAGTCAACGTATATCTGATGGCTACCATCTGATAAGTCCCTGAAAAGTCATTCGTTAAATTGAGATTCATTATGAGAACTGTATCCTTAGGCTGTTTCACGTAATCGGATACTGACTCAATTTTGAAAGTCAACGCATAAAGTTTATCACAATCCAATCCGGAAGTTTCGACAGTAAATGGCAACCGACTATATACATCGCCCGCTTTAATGGTCGTGCTCATTGACGGAAAACTGCAAAATTGATCACCCAACTTCTGATATTTTAATGGGGCATCCAACATATACTTATTATTGTACCATTCGATGGTAGCGTCATTGTGAGTCAAGACGACTTCCACATTCCGGTCGATATTCTGGCTACCTCCCGTAGCAATGGCAACATACGCATTTTGCGGACCATCGCCATACGCCACATCAAATTGCTGTACCACTTCATAGGCACCTACAATATAAACTTGTTTGTAGTATTGTTCACCATCCAAAGGGCTCTCTTTACTACAGGATGCAAATAATCCTGCAAGTAGCCCCAACGTATAAATAGTTCTAATTAGTTTCATATTTCTTTTGATTATATAGGTTTATCTCCATTCCGGATTTTGCACGAGGTTCTTGTTTTTATCCAACACACTCTTAGGTATAGGATAGAAATAGTGTTTGTACGAGAATGAACGCCGTGTCAATTTATCGTTCAAAATAGTTGTTGTGTAGAATTTCTGACGTTCATTGCTTCTTGCTTTGACGTTGCAACCGGAGATAGGACGATTGTATGCCTCCATAGCATCTCCCCAACGGCGCAAGTCGTGATAACGACGTCCTTCGCAAGCAAACTCTATTCTGCGTTCATGCTTAATCAGTTCACGGACCTTATTCCTGTCGGCAGCAACAGCCTCAGTAATTCCGGGCAGACCGGCACGATGACGAATCAGATTGAAATACTTCACAATATCAGCTGTATTATGTTCCACCGTCACTTGACTGCCGTTAGGCATCTCCATCGTATAAGGTTCTTTCAACTCATTAATAGCCTCCACATAATTCAGCAATGTTTCCGCATACCGGAAAACCGGGAAATATTTAGCTTTGACCGTACCCTTTTTCATCTCATCTTCCAAATGTCTATATTTGACACAAGTATAGCCTGTACGATTATAATCTTCAGGATGATCCGGATTAGCGGAAGCATATCCGTCGGAATAATAAGTAACCTCAATATTCTTGTACTGATTCTCCGAAGAAGAAGTGCCTGGCCAGAATGAATGGCAAAAGCCTATCGTTGCATAAAAACGAGGTTCGCGATTGTTATACATTCTAGCAGTGCTCGCTAGAAGTGTAAAGCCAGAGAAAGTTTGGTTGGCGCCGCCAATTCTTTCAAAATTAACGCTGGCATCCGGATAAGGATAGTCCTGACTGGATTCATTGATATCTTGTCCGTCTACCATTTGGTAAGCATCAATCAAGTCTTGTACGAGATTCAAGCCACCCCATCCACCTAATTTGAAAGGTGCAGCAGCCACCAATGGGGCATCACCTGTCGGCATTTGACAGGAATAGATAAATTCAGGATTAATCATCACAGGAATTTCACCACTGAATGTATAAGTCAACGAACGGTAATGGTCGATACCGGCTGCTCCCTTTGGATAAGGCTCATAATAATCCGGATCTATCTCTTTGATAAATTCTTCATTAGTGGGCAGATCCTTGCTATCTATTTCTTTGGGAGTCCAATACAACTCAAATTTATTTGAATCAATAATGTATTTTGAATAAGCGGCAGACACTCCCCATTTCGAATTATCATTTTCCTGCGAAATAAAGTTTGCGCCGTCACTTGTCCGCTGCCAGTCAGCATAAAACTTATTGCCGTTATACCACGGACTGGCTGCATACAATGTAATTCTCGACAAAGTAGCGTAAGCGGCCCATTGAGTAGGAAGCGTCACAACCGTTGAACTTTCTACTTCCAGTGGCAAGAACTGAATGGCCAGAGACATCCATTTACGGATTTCCAATACGCATTCATCGTATGTTCCTCGTTCCAGTGACATTTCGGCTACCGGCACATCCACATTAAAGGGCGTTTCCGGAACAATGGGCACAGGTCCGTACTGCAACATCAGCAGATAATAATAATATCCTACCAAAAAGTAGCATCGTCCCATCAACTCACGACGTTCAACGTCTGTCACATCGGGTACTTCATTGATTCTCGACAAGGCAGTGAGTGCCATACGAATACCCTGGTAATATTTGGGATAGTTATTGTAATATCCGTCATAAGGAGTAATCTCGTCCAGCAAAAACTTCATGCCGTAGTGCTGGCTATCATTCCAGGACATGAAATTCTCATCAGAAGCAATTTGGAACGGTGTAGAAGAATTTGACCAAAGTTTGCCTTCATTGGGTATATATTGCGCTGCACCGTTAATATACTGATCCAGGAGTTCTTTGCGAGAGAATACAGAGTCAAGAAAAGTCATCTGGTCAATATATTCTTCGACATCCAGATAATCACCGCAAGATTGCAGCCCGATGGTTATACTACAAACCATCGACAGAAATAAAGTCTTTATAATATTTGTTTTCTTTTTCATAATGATCGTCCTTTAGAAAGTTAAGTTCAACTGTAAGGTGTACATCCTTTGCAAAGGATATTCCGCTCCATTACCAGAGGCTTGCGATGGATCAAAAAGCTTCACTTTATCCCACACATGTAGATTCTCGCCTATCAGACTGAGAGTAGCAGATTCCACACCGACACGACTCTTCAACCAATTATTCGTAAAGCGGTAAGAGATATCTACATTCTTGAGGCGTAGATATTTACCGTCAGCTAACCAGAAGGTAGACTCCTGATTATTATTTTTATTTTCTCCATACGTTAGTCGCGGAAACTTAGCATTCGGATTCTCTGCCAATGCAGGATCAATGCCATTAGCCTCAGCATATTCTCTTGGAATCCAACGATTTCTTGGATCAGCAACCATTTCGAGTAAGTTGCCTCTTGATTCATTTAAGAAAGGATAGAATCCCCGACCACCTTGAAAATATTGTACTTTAGAGACTCCTTCAAACAAAATACTAACACGGAATGCCTTGTAGTTCCAATCAAGTGCAAAACCGTATTGTATAAACGGTACAGCAGAGTAGTTGAGAGGTACGACGTCATCTTTATCAATCTTACCGTCACCGTTCACATCCTTATACTTGATATCGCCCGGACGATAATTATCCATAAAGGTCTGTTTGGGACTACTTTTAATGTCATCCTCATCTTTAAATAATCCCAAAGCAATTAATCCGCGCTGTACTTTGTAAGGGACTCCGGAATTAGACTGATATGGATAATTCACCCCACTCTGTTCCCAGTAGATCACTTCGTTTTCAGCGTGAGTAAAGTTACCACGTACAGTAAGAGCCATATCCTTATTAAATGTATGAGTATAAGCTAGTGTACCATCCATACCCCACGACTTCATGCTTCCGATATTAGCATAAGGAAGTACATTGCTTAAACCACCCTCGTCCGGTATATTGGCACGCCTCTGGAAAATATCGGTTGTCTTCGTATGAAAGAAATCCACTGTCATGTCTACCTTATCATCAAAGAAACGGGCATCGATACCAAAGTTCGTTTTTGTACTGACTTCCCATTTTAAATTCATTGATCCGGTACGATTTTCGGCAAGTCCGGTTCCCCATGTACTGGAAACGTTACCTAAAGTAGTTAAATATGGGAAACGGATATCAACGTTCCCTTCTTTCAGACGATCATTTCCTACCCGTCCCCAAGAAGCACGGAACTTCAGGAAGTTATTGAATGGGAGCAGGTTTCTATACCAATCATATTGCGTAGGCACCCACCCCCCGGAGATAGAGGGGAACCAACCGTAGCGACGTTCTTTATTGAAATTTTCCGAACCGGTATAGCCAAGATTACCTTCTACGAGATAGGTATCTTTATAAGAATAGGTAGCGCGGAAGGAAAGTGCCTGATAACGTTTGGGAATGCTGACCAGCACACCGTTTCCCCAATCCACATTGGTCAGTTCCTGGCGGTAAAAATGCGCCAACCCCGTCACACGGTGATCTTGATTAAACAAACGTTTATAGTTGGCGGCAGCTTCGAAATATAATTCCCGATTGGATGCTGATCCCTGTGGTGCTTTCATATCCTCCTTATTTACAGTACGTACCGTTTTCAAGCTACCATCCAAATAACGTCCATCTTTGGGATCGGCATAATATTGTTCGGGGTTCATGTGTCTGTCGACTATGTGTGCACCATTCATGGAGAATGAGAACAAGCCACGTACTGACAATCCCTCTGTGATTATACCCAAATCCTGCGACAAGCCTACATTTATTTTGGTAGAATACGTCTCATTGGTAGTATATCCCATGTAATTCAGGCGTACATACGGTGATTTATCCTCCAGATTAGTGCCATAAGCAGGCAACTGACCATTAGAGTACCTCACTGGAACCACAGTAGGAGGTAAGTTCGCTTGCGATTCCCACAGGTATTTATTGCTTGAGCCTGTTCCTGGTGCGTTTTGTGTCTTGATTACTGCTTCCAAATTCAAACTCAACAAAGTTGTTTTTGTAAGGTCAGCATCAATATTCGTACGGAAATTATATTTATGATAGTTTACATTAACGTCATGTTTGCTTGCAGACTTATCCTGTTTAAATAGAGCTTCAGAGTTAAGGATACCCAAACTCATATAGTAGCGAGCACTTTGTCCACCACCGGAAATACTTAAATGGTGTTGATTGTTAATTACATGATCTTTCAAAATCACATCACGCCAATTCACATTCGGATATAAATCCGGGTCAAGACCTGTTTTGAATAATTCTAGTTCAGTAGCAGAATATACCGGGTCGTCTCCACGAACAGAGCGCGCTTCATTCGCCAATGTTGCATATTGATAAGCATCGGCATATTCCGGCATACGGGGTGAATAAGAATAAGTAGCATTAGTTTTGAAATTGACATGCAACTTTCCGGCTTTTCCTCGCTTCGTAGTAACTACAACTACACCATTGGCACCGCGAGTTCCATAAACGGCTGTTGCCGATGCATCTTTCAGAATACTAAAACTTTCGATATCAGCAGGATCAAGATCGTTGATATTTCCTTCGATTCCGTCTATCAACACCAATGCACTAGAACTGGCGCCAAACGTACTCATACCACGAATCCAGAACTCCGAGAAGTTGTTACCAGGTTCGCCACTTCGGGTCACGGCAATAATGCCCGGCACGCGTCCACCCAACATGTTACTCACCGATACCGCAGGAGCTTGAATCCCTGCCGGGTCTACATTGGTGATAGCGCCTACTACAGAAACCTTTCTCTGAGTATCACGCCCCACTACCACAACCTCATCAAACTCATTGACCGCCTCCTTCAAAGCAATCTTCTCTTTCAGTTTCGTAGCAGTATATTTAATTTCCCGAGTTTCATAACCTATATAAGAAAATACGAGTGTACTTCCGGCAGGAACACCTGTCATCTTAAACCGTCCGTCAAAATCGGTAACAACTCCTACACCCTGTTTTCCTTTTATCTGAACAGACACTCCGATGAGTTCCTGTCCTTGCTCGTCCAAGACGATACCCGCAACATCTATTCCGCCTTGGGCGAATATAGTTGCTGACATGAATACCCAAAATAGTACTAAAATACTTCGTTTCATATTTATGTTTTTCTTAGTGATTATTCTACTGCATACTTCCTAATAGCTTTTCCCCAGGCTTCAGCTATCCAATAGCCACCTTCACCATCGTAACAAATATCATAAGGATAGTTAAAGGTAGCTTCCAGCGGTGTGCCATCTATCTGACTTGCTACATCTACCTGACCAGCTACAGTAGATACATAGCCATCAAGAATATCCAACTTGCGCAAGCAGTACCCCTTAAATCCATCAACAATATAAAAGTTTCCATCTTCGTCCACTGTCATTCCGTTGGGTTGGGCAAACAATGCTTCTCCCCGAAGACCATCTTGCACTGTCTTTTGGGTAGCCGACCCACAGAACCATTCACATTCTCCATCAGGAGTAATCTTGTAAACTGAAGACAGATTCTGGTCAGACATGTAGAAATTGCTATCTACAAAATAATAAATAAGATAAGGGCCAGGATTTGTGCCAAGAGATCCTGAGAGTTCCAGTTGCTTTATTAATGTTACCTCTTGTGTCTTCACATTGAAGCGACCGAAATTCTTGTTAGAATCAACAAAATAGAGCCATTCTTCTGTCTCATCCAATGCAACAGCACCAATTTTACCACTAAAAGTAGAACCAAGCTGTCCGATACGTGTAGGTGCCCAACCACTTGCTTTCATATAGACATATACTGTATGAGTCCCTTCCCAACCAATACTATACACTCTTTGTTTGTCTTTGGTAACAGCAGGCTTTCCACCTTTAAAACCCGGATGAACGGTAGTCACCTTGTTATCATCCACCGAAATCAAACGGACACGAGGATCATCTCTTTGATAAGCAAGTACCGTATTATTTCCTACGGCTGCAATTCCCCACATGTACTTGAACTTTGCAGATGCAAGGTCACCATCATCATTCCCATCTTTTGAAGCCGAACCAGAGATGGTAGAAACATTCTGGGCCTGTTCATACTTAAATGTGCCATCTGTAGTCACTTCCTTCCCATCAACAATTACCTTGATACGGTTTCCACCCGGCAATTGTCTGGGTGCAAGACAATAAAGGGTATTGTTATCGATACCTATTACTGTAGATAAGCGTTCTGCTGCCTCGTCCACAAAATAAACTTTCACCTTTGATTTGTCTGTACCAAAGTTAGAACCTTTAACGATAACCTTTTCCCGTAGCTTGCCCTCTACCGGCATAAAGCTCTCCACTGTAACGGGCTGATTCGGATCATAAGTCGCCCCAGTGGTTTTGTTGTCATCGCTATCTTTACAGCTTCCTATCAAAAAGAGAAGTGTTAGCACTAAAGAATAGAACTGTCTCTTATACACATCTCCGAGC
>ENA-OZCT01000189-OZCT01000189.1-human-gut-metagenome-genome-assembly--contig:-NODE-189-length-13595-cov-6.210561_pt1 | contig 13595 bp, 10 predicted proteins | sample MGYA00244080_ERZ653566 | MGnify/ENA primary metagenome ERZ653566 (study PRJEB26926, sample SAMN06165172) | human gut metagenome | biome: ENVO:00009003; feature: ENVO:2100002; material: ENVO:00002003...
TACACCTATTAAGTCGTCGGCAGCGTCAGATGTGTATAAGAGACAGATCATGAAACGAGTACAAATGTTTTTAGCTGGAGCGTTTATAGCAGTTGGGTCGCTCTATGCACAAACTCCTGCCTCCGAATGGAAAGTGGGTGTTGCAAAATTGAAAGAAACTATTCAGGCGAATCCAGCACAAGCGGCCGAAGAGGCTGGACAAATGATAAAAGGCAAGAATAAAAAGAATATAGAGCTGTTGGTGGCTATCGGTGAGGCTTATCTGGAAGCTGGTAAAATACCGGAAGCTCAGCAATATGCGGCTCTTGCCAAAAAAGCAAACGGCAAATCGGCTGATGCGGCCGTATTGGAGGGAGATATTGCCCTCAAACAGAAGAATGCCGGTCTTGCTTCTCAAAAATATGAGGAAGCCATTTACTTTAATCCGCGCTGTGCGGCGGCTTATCTGAAATTTGCAGATATCTATAAGATGGCCAATTCGAGTCTTGCTATCGAAAAGCTGAATCAACTGAAAGCTTTGCAACCGTCTAACACCGGTGTAGACAAGAAGCTGGCCGAGATTTATTATTTGAAGAATGATTTCAGCAAAGCTGCGGATGCTTATTCGCGTTTTGCTATGGGACCGGTAGCTACTGAGGAGGATTTAGTGAAGTATGCGTTTGCTTTATTCTTGAACCATGATTTCGAGAAGTCGCTTGAAGTAGCCAATATGGGACTGCAAAAGAATCCCCGCCATGCTGCGTTCAACCGCCTGGCAATGTATAATTATACTGACTTGAAGCGTTTTGACGAAGCGATGAAAGCTGCGGATATTTTCTTTAATGAAACCGATAAAGCCGATTATTCTTATTTGGATTATATGTATTACGGACATCTGCTGGAAGATTTGAAAAAGTATGATGAAGCTGTGATACAATATGAAAAGGCGGTTCAATTAGATCCCTCCAATACGAACTTATACAAAAACATCTCTGCTGCTTACGAGCGGAAGAATGATTATAAAAAGGCGATCAGTGCTTACCGGAAATATTATGCATCTCTTGATAAGGAAAAACAGACTCCGGACTTACAGTTTCAGGTTGGCAGACTTTATTACGGTGCTGGTACGCAACCTGATTCATTGACAATCACTGTTGAAGAACGCAAACAGGCTTTGGCGTCTGCCGATTCTGTTTTCCAAGCTATCGCAGTGGCAGCACCGGATAGCTATCTGGGTAATTTCTGGAGGGCGCGTGCCAATTCCGCACTTGACCCCGAGACTACTTTAGGATTGGCTAAACCTTTCTATGAGGAAGTGGCTACTTTATTGGAAAGTAAAAATGATCCTCGTTACAATGCTGCCTTGGTTGAGTGCTACAGCTATCTGGGCTATTATTATTTGTTGGCTATCGAGAATCCGGCATTGAAGGCCGAAGCGAAAGCGAACAAGGAGACGTCTAGGGACTACTGGAGTAAAATTCTGGCTATAGACCCCGCTAATGCTACTGCTAAAAGGGCATTGGATGGCATCAAATAGTGAATAATTTTAGTTGTTTGTCGTGACGGGAGGAGTGGAGAGTGATCTTAGCTCCTCCTTTTTTGCACTTTTTCTATTTATTGCTATTGCAATTTATAATGTCTTTGTCAATGTGAAGCAGTCTATGTCTGGTGCCCAATCGTAGCTGTTGCCGATCCGAATGGTATTGTAACCAGCTTTCAGTTCTACCGGAATTGAGATTTGGCTGTGATTATCGTCCTCTCCCAAAGAGCTGATTTTTGTGATGATACCGTTGACATCTACCTCTATCTGCCGTCCTTTTCCGTGTGAATAGTGGATGGTCATATTATAACGTCCGCCGTCTTCACTATATATTTCGTGCCATTCGGCATAGTTCTCCGGTTTTCCACCAAGAAATCCAACTTTCATTTTGCCGGAGGCTTCTTTGTCATAAGCATACTGGATACCTTTGGTGTTTTTGCCTAAGTCATTGAAAAGAGGCAGGTAGGCCCATTCCGCTTCATACAAGGTCGGTTCCAGGCGTGCCTCACCTTCCATGCGGAGGAACATGGCACTGTGGGCAGGGAGCGTTTGCTCAAAAATACCGGAAAAACTGCCTAAATCACTGTGTCTTACTAAATCACGCACTTTCACATTTCCACCGAATTCCAAAGAAGAGAATGGAACGGAGAACCTACATACGGTGTCGGATGGGTTGTACAATGCTACGGCACGCACATTGCCACGTTTCTGCTCGATATCTTTCACCAATACGTATCCTTCGTTCTCATGTTGTGCTACGTATGCCTGTAATCCCAAAGGATCTTGGTTGAGTGCGATTAATTCCTTATTTTTCAGTAATTCGAGCGAAGAATCCGGCATTTTTTCCAAGTCGCATCCGATGAGTAACGGAGAGCTCATGATACACCATAGGCCGAAATGGGCTTCCTCTTCGGTCGGAGTAAGACCGTTTCCGCCTACTCTGCTATTGTTACGGAATCCGACCACCATCATATCCATGTCGTTATAATGTCCGTTTCCGGCATAGGCAGACAGGTAGAGGTTCTTCCCGACTACATATTTTAATGAATTCCAATGTGCATTGATATCGCCGCTGATACGCCAGGAAGTTGCTGCGTCTTTGGCCCAAGTGCCGGGGTAAGCCCATCGGCAGATGTTTATGGAAACATTTTTATTCACTTTATCTATGCTGTTGCGGATAGAGGTATATCGTTCTTTCTCATCCAGTCCTAGCACTTCTCCACCGCAATAATCTATTTTGATGAAATCGAAGCCCCAGTCGCCGAAGTATAATTGGGCGTCTTGCGGTTCGTGGCCGTAGATACCAGCTCCTATTCCTATAGAGTCCTTGTTCCAGAGAGAGCCGCACGTTCTAGTCCCTGCATCCGTATAGAGTCCCGCCTTCATTCCCAAACTGTGTATATGGTCTGCTACAGGTTTCATGCCATTAGGGAAACGTTTCTCGTTTGCTTGCATGACTCCGTTTTCATCCCTTTTGCCGAAGTATCCGTCATCTACATTGATGTACTGATAGCCTGCATCTTTCAATCCTTTCTCCACCATGAGGTCGGCCTGATGTTTAATAATGTCTTCGCTGATGTCTACTAGAAAGGCGTTCCACGAACTCCATCCCATAATAGGTGGATTGAACGGTCGTTCGTTCTCTGAAAGAGTGGTTTGGGGCTTTGTACAACTGACGTACAAAAGAGAAGCTACTACTGCTGTAAAGATAAAAGATCTGTTTTTCATGATATAATAGGTTGGTATTTAAAAAACAAAGGGGATAACTTACTGAAAAACAGAAAGCTACCCCTTTGATTGTCGGAATGAGGCGACTCGAACGCCCGACCCCTACGTCCCGAACGTAGTGCGCTACCAACTGCGCTACATTCCGATTGCTTAAGAAGTGGTGTCACCAGGAATCGAACCGGGGACACAAGGATTTTCAGTCCTTTGCTCTACCAACTGAGCTATGACACCTTTCTTGTTTGCGGGTGCAAAGATAAGTATATTTTTTAATACCGCAATAACTTTGGAAGAAATTTTCGCCAATTTCTGATATGGAGAATAATAGTTGTATTTTTTAGATAATATATATCCCGTATCAACTACCTGAATAGCCGATACGGGATTACTTTTTATATACAGAGATATACCTTTACCTTTTACTTAGGTATCTCCTTTTTGGTATTTCCGGTTTCCGGAGATGTATTATTAGGGGTTGCACTTCCGCTTGAAACCTTAGAACTTCCTGACGGAGTAGCACCAGAAGTTGTCGCATTGGAAGTTGCTGTACTGACACTACCGGCAGCTACATTCGCAGTTTGAGGCTGTACTTCCCAATGGAACGGTTCGAAATTGGAATTCGGGTCTACCCAAGACGGTTTCTTTGCTGCATAGATGATGAATGGAGCAACAACGACAATGATAGCACCGATAATCAGTACGGAGAACCATACAGTGTTGCTACCTGTAGAAATCTGGCTGGGCGGGATAAAGCTAAGGATAAAGGCAAGCAATGATCCGCAGAAACCGAGTCCGCCGACGAACCACATCAAACCGTTGCCACTCTTACCGATACGGAACGGGCGGTTCAGTTTTTTCATCTTATAACGAAGTGCGATTGCTCCGGAGAACATCAGCAGATACATGATAAGATAAAGAATCACTGTCAGCTGAGACAGGATCTGGTAGAAACTCTGTACAGAAGGCATTACCACAAACAACAGACTTAATACAGTTACTGCTATACCCTGCACGAACAGAATGTTTTTCTGTACACCCAGTTTGTTTGTTTTCTGGAAGAACGGAGGCATATAACCGGCTTTACCTACGGCAAAGATACCTTTTGACGGACCGGCAACCCATGTCAATACACCTGCCAATACACCGAAGGCAAGGGCGATGGCAATGATCGGTGATAACCAGGAAGCATGGATATACTTGAAGTAGTTGTCAAAACCGACAAGTAAACTCTGAGTCAGGTTAATATCATTTGCGGGGATGATAACACCAAGTGCGAAAGTACCTAGCACAAAGATAAGAACGGTGATAAGCGCACCGATAAATACTGCTTTCGGGTAGTTCTTGGATGGATTATCTACATCTTTCACGTGGATACCGCCCATTTCCATACCGGCATAGAACAAGAAGATACTGGCGGCTAGAACGACATTGTCGAAATTGGTAAAGTCGGGGAAGAAGCTGCTGTCGAAATTCATGTTAGAGTGTCCGCCTGTTGCGAGATAAATGATACCTAGGATAATCAACAATCCGGCCGGAATAATCGTACCGACCAAACCGCCGATTTTAGCCACTTTACCAACCCAGCTCATACCTTTCAGGGAAATGAATGTTGCCAGCCAATAGATGATAAGTACGACGACGAGCGTGTAATACTTGTTGTTTGCCAGTGACATATCATGTACGTCATTCATTCCGATGAAGGCGATGGATACGGCACCGAATGTTAGTACTGTGGGATACCAGATTGTACTTTCAATCCATTGTACCCAAATGGCGAGGAATCCCAGTTTCTTGCCGTAGGCTTCGCCTACCCACCGGAACACACCGCCTTGTTTATCCTGGAACATGGCCGCCAATTCTGCTGCGACGAGCGATGTAGGAATAAGAAAGACAATAGCTGCAAAAAGATAGTAAAAGGCCGAACTCATTCCGTATACGGCCTCGGCCGGTAGTCCACGCAATGATACTACTGCCGTAACGTTCATGATAGCGAGGGTAAACACCCCCAGCTTCACTGCATTTTTAATATTTGCCATAAGTTAAGGTTTTAAGTGAAAAATATTTTAAAGTCAGTGTTATAACAACATTTTGTACGAGATGTTCCCGCAATCTCTTTCAAAGTTCGTTAATTAACATCGTAAGATAAATAGATTGTAATAGAAAAAGGTTACTATCGCGCAATAGTAACCCTTCACTTTTTATCGGGAAAGTCTTTTAATCGACGATCGTGATATGATTCTGACCGAATACATTCAGTCCTAGTTTGTTCATAATGTACTGGATAGCCAACTGTGCTTTTACAGAGTTACCCGATCCATCCAAAGGAGGAGCGAATGCTGCGATACCGAACTGTCCGGGCAACACACCCATCACACCACCTCCTACACCTGTCTTGGCAGGAATACCGGAAGTATACATCCAGTCGCCGGTATGTTCGTAGAAACCTACCGCGGCAATCATGGCTGTGATTTTGGGAGACAAGCTGGCGTCGAACAATTCTTTCTTGGTCACCGGATTCACACCACCGTTGGCGATTGTTCCGGCAGCGATGGAAAGCTGCAATGCGGTCACTCCCAATGAACATTGACGCGTATAAAGGTCTAGAGACATATCCGGATCATCATAGATACGGTTGTAGTTCTTCAGTAGCCAAGCAATGGAACGGTTGTTGAAGTTAGTATCCGATTCGGACTTATACAATTCGTCTATCAGTTGAGGAGCACTGCCGCACAAGTCGGTTATGTTTCCTACGATGGCGTCCCATTTCTTGACAGAGTCGCCTATTGGTTTCACCATACTGCAAGCGGAGATGGCGCCGGCGTTTACCAATGGAGTAGACGGGTGGTCGTTTTCCAGCAAGATGGCGATGATAGAGTTGAAAGGCAAGCCTGTCGCGTCAGCTCCGATCTTGTCCAATATTTCCTTAGCGCCATATTGACGCAGAGCCAGGATAGCCGTATGTACTTTGGATACGGATTCTATTCCGAAGCGGTAGTCGGTATCCCCCACATGGATGGTCTGTCCGTTGAGCAGGCAGACACTGATTCCAAAGAGATCTTTGTTGACATTGGCCAAGTAAGGGATATAGTCGGCATTCTTGCCTCCCGTATTCGTCTTTACCTGATCGTATGCCTCCTGTACCACTTCTTGCAATTGAGCGAGTGTTACTTTTTTATTCATAGATCTTTTATTTTTTAGCTGTTTTACGACGGCCGCCGTGGTTGAATATTTTAGCTTCTACCGGAAGATTCTTTTCTTGTGCTATGCGGGTAGGAGTAGGATAATCCAATTTTTCCAGTTCTGTGATGGCGTTCTTGATGTCGCCCAGCAACATATCTGCCATATCGCGGCTGAATCCCTGACGGACAACGACGCGCATCACTACATAATCTTCCAGTTTGGAAGGCAATGTATAAGCCGGAACCATCCAACCGTGTTGAGACAGTTTATCCTGCAAATCATACAAAGTCCATTTAGCGTTCTTTGCATATTCTGGTTTCAGATACCAGATGAACAACGGGTTTACCACTTCGTTAGAGTAGTTGACGAACGGAGCCATCTTGGCTATTTCGTCATGGATGTATTTAGCGATCTGCAAAGAGTTGTACTGTACTTCTTTATAACCTTGGAATCCTAAACGGATGAACTGGTAGTACTGTCCCAGAATCTGAGCAGCCGGGCGAGAGAAGTTCAAACCTACTTGAGTGATGTTAGCACCCAGATAATTTACACTGAACGACATCTCTTCTGGCAGATATTCTTTGCCTTTCCAAACCACCCAACCGAGTCCCGGATATACCAGACCGAACTTATGACCGGATACACTGATGGAAAGCACCCATTTCAGGCGGAAGTCCCATTTTGTTTCCGGGTAAAGGAACGGAAGGATAAAACCACCGCTGGCAGCGTCTACGTGGATAGGAATGTCATAACCAGTCTTGGCGTTGTAAGCATCCAGTGCTTTGTCCAATGCTTCTACGTCGTCGTTCAATCCTGTCCATGTAACACCCTGGATAGGTACGATACAAATTGTATTCTCATCACACATCTTCAAGGCTTCTTCGGGATCGAGTGTGGTTTTGTCAAGTGTCAAAGGCACTTCACGCATTTCAATCTGCCACAACTGTGCAAATTTCTCCCATACAACCTGGAAACCTGTAGAAATAACAAAGTTCGGTTTATCAAATGGTTTACCTTGAGCCTGTCTTTTCTTACGCCAGCGCAACCAAGCAGCTACACCACCCAGCATACAAGCTTCTGAGGAGCCGATAGCCAGAGCACCGGTTTTCCAAGTATCTTTTTCCGGAGAATTCCATAGGTTGGCAACGATATTGATACATTTACCGTTCATCACTGCGATACGCGGATACTCAGTTTCGTCAATGTAGTTAATGTTGATGGCTTCGTTCATCAGCTTGGTAGCATATTCATCCATGTAGGTAGTCACGAAAGTAGCCAGGTTCAGGCGCGGTTGAGTCTGAGCGAATGTTTCGTCTTTTACCATCTGATAGGCGACTTCAGGAGTAGTAGGTCCATCAGGTATCTTCTCTACCGGAGAGGGTTGCAACATTCTGTCTGAACCAAATGCTTCTGTTTTAGCATCGCCTTTTCTGAAATTTAAATCTTTCATACTTAATTTGTTTTTTAAAAGGTTTAGGGCGATGGGGATTTTCCCCGTCGAATTTCCCACAACAACAGCAGGCTGTTTTGAAAGTTTTCGGCTTTTACATTATTTGGCGTTTATTAAGGGGCGGCTTTGGGGCAGGCGTAAGGCGGTGGGAACGGAAATAAAAAAGGCAAGAAGGGGTTGTTTCCCTCTTGCCTTTGGCTATTTGCTGACAACTGGCAGCTTATAGTTATCTGATACCTATTGAATTGTGTTGTTAAGGTTTAGCGGAAGTCCTTCAGTTCTTCCTGCAGTTTTTGGCGGGTGAAGAATATGCGGCTCTTTATCGTACCTAACGGCAGGTTCAGCTTTTCCGCGATTTCGCGGTACTTGAAGCCGGAAACATGCATGGCAAACGGCACTCTGTATTCTTTGGGTAATGAATTGACTACACGGTGCATCTCTTTCAGGTCATAGGCTTTTTCGGTGCTTTCAAACCCTGTGTCCTGCGGTAAATTCAGGTGGTAAAGGTTGTCCGTCCGGTCAATGAATGTCTGGTCACGAACTACTTTGCGGTAGTTGTTGATAAAGATATTGCGCATGATGGTATACATCCATCCTTTAAAATTTGTGTCAGGCATATATTTATCTTCATTGTCTAATGCTTTTAATGATGTTTCCTGCAACAAATCGTTTGCTTCTTCGCGGTCGGTTGTCAGCTTATAAGCGAAACGGAGTAATTCGTCCTGTACTCCTACTAAATCTTTTCTGAAGCTTACACTTTTCATATACGTTGCTTTTTAAATTGTGAATATTCGTTGTTAAATTTCGATGATGCAAGTTTACGGGATTTTTTTAAGTACGGCAGGGGTAAAACTGACGGAATTTAACCTAAAAACTGTCTACGGATAGTTTTTAGGTCATAATCTGATAGTTTTTGGGTGTTTTTCACCCGTTTTTTGAATATTCACTGTTGTCTCATTTGAACTTTATAAGGTAATCATTGTTTTCATCAGACCTAAACTTTTAACGAACCGGTATATGAAAATACAAACTGGGAGGGGAACAATACCTCTTATCACTTTAATAGCTATCTGGTCTATCTCGGCATTGACCTCTTTGCCGGGGCTGGCTGTTTCGCCTATATTGGGCGACCTTACCAAAATTTTTCCGAAAGCAACCGACCTGGATATTCAGATGTTGACTTCGCTGCCATCGTTGTTGATTATCCCTTTTATCCTTTTGGGCGGTAAACTCACCGAGAAGGTCGATTTTGTCCGTATCCTGAAAATCGGACTCTGGCTCTTTGCAGCAAGCGGTATCTTGTATCTGATCTCCAACAAAATGTGGCAGTTGATCGTTGTGAGTGCCCTGCTGGGCATCGGCTCCGGACTGATTATTCCTCTGTCCACGGGGTTAATCTCAAAATATTTTGTGGGTACTTATCGGGTGAAACAATTCGGATTGAGTTCTGCCATTACCAATTTTACATTGGTGATAGCTACTGCCGTGACCGGATATCTGGCGGAAGTCAGCTGGCATTTGCCGTTTTTGGTCTATCTGCTCCCGTTGATTTCTATTCTGTTGGTTGGTCACTTAAAAGAAAGTCAGTCTGACGCTGCCGTCAAACCTTCTTCTCAAAGTACCGCGCCATCCGGACAAACGGCTGCCGTAGATACCGGAGGAAGTAAATATGGAATCCATATCAAGCATCTGCTTCAGATCATGCTTTTCTACGGAGTGACGACTTTTATTGTGCTGGCAGTCATATTCAACCTTTCTTTCCTGATGGAGAAACACCATTTCTCCAGTGGCAATTCGGGACTGATGATCTCGCTTTTCTTTTTAGCGATTATGGCTCCGGGTTTCTGTCTGGACAAGATAGTGGATGAACTGAAAGAACGTACCAAAGCATACAGCCTCCTGTCTATGGCTGTGGGGCTGGCGCTGATCTGGATTGCCCCGATCGAATGGCTGATTATTCCGGGATGTATCCTGGTCGGTTTGGGATATGGCATTATTCAGCCTATGCTGTATGATAAAACGACGCATACGGCACTGCCTCAAAAGGCGACAATGGCATTGGCTTTTGTGATGATGATGAATTATCTCGCCATCTTGCTCTATCCTTTTATTATAGATTTTCTCCAAAATCTGTTTCATACCCAGTCGCAAGAGTTTCCTTTTGTCTTCAACTTGTTGATAACTATTGTCACATTCTTCTGGGCTTACCTGCGCCGCGATACCTTTTTGTTTAACGATCAACTGAAATAAAAAAAGATGAAGAATAAGAAACTGGAAGCCAATCTGAGTATGGCTGTATCAAAAATATTCAGCGGTTTGAATATGAATGCCCTGAAGTATCTGCTTCCCCTATGGATGAGCCCGTTGACAGGTGCGACACTTCGTTGCACCTTTGCCGCCGCTGCATTTTGGGTGATCGGATGGTTCATGCCGCCGGAAAAGTCATCCGCCAAAGACAAATGGCTGCTTTTCCTGTTAGGGGCATTCGGACTGTACGGCTTTATGTTTCTTTATCTGGCGGGGTTGAGTAAAACGACTCCTGTATCCAGTTCCATATTTACCAGTCTGCAGCCTATCTGGGTGTTTCTGATTATGATTTTCTTTTATAAGGAGAAGGCGACATGGAAGAAGATTCTCGGAATCTCCATCGGACTGGTCGGTGCACTGGTCTGCATCCTGACCCAACAGAGCGATGATTTGGCCTCCGATGCTTTCGTGGGGAATATGCTTTGTCTGATCAGTTCCATCGTTTATGCTGTCTATCTGATTCTGAGTCAGCGTATCCTTTCATCTATCGGAGCGATGACTATGTTGAGATATACATTTTCCGGTGCGGCGGTCTCCGCTATTATCGTGACATTTATTACGGGATTTGATGCGCCGGTGTTCTCTATGCCGTTCCATTGGACACCTTTCCTGATATTGATGTTTGTACTCATATTTCCGACAACGATCAGCTATATGCTGCTTCCGGTCGGTCTGAAGTATCTGAAAACAACAGTCGTCGCGATCTACGGTTATCTGATTCTGATTGTTGCGACCATTGCTTCTCTGGCTCTCGGACAGGACCGTTTTAGCTGGACGCAGACGTGTGCCATCATTTTTATTTGTATCGGTGTTTATCTGGTTGAGGTGGCCGAAAGCAAAGACAAGTCGCCGGACCCCTTGAAGAAATAATCATATATAATGTATGATATGAAAAAAAGCGGGCGCCCTTCTCAGGGTGCCCGCTCACTTATGTCGTCATCATGTTTTATAGAGAGGAGCTGATTGCTTGCGCAATGGATTTAAATTCTTCATCCGATAATTTCAGCTTCGGATTGGAGAACAACATATCCGATTCCTTCTGAATAGGAATTAAGTGGATATGGGCATGCGGTACTTCCAGGCCGATAACCGCTTCGCCTACCTTTTTGCAAGGGAAGGCTTTTTCGATGGCACGGGCTATCTTCTTTGCGAATACGTGCATTGCTGCGAGGTCTTCGTCACTTAAATCGAAGATGTAGTCTACTTCCTGTTTGGGGACTACCAGCGTATGTCCCTTTACCAATGGATTGATATCAAGAAAAGCAAAAAAACGATCGTTTTCCGCTATCTTGTAGCAAGGAATTTCGCCTGCGATGATTCTACTGAATATTGTTGCCATAATCTTTGATAGATAAAAGAAGGCAAGCCTCACACGGAGACCTGCCTTTCTGTTAAATTGATATGTTTACTACTTCTAATGCAATTTTACCCTGTGGTACGGTAATTTCTGCAATATCACCTACTTTCTTGCCAAGCAGACCTTGTGCAATCGGGGTGTTTACGGAAATCTTGCCTTCTTTCAGGTTAGCTTCGCTTTCGGAAACGATGGTATAAGTCATCTTCATGCCATTTTTGACGTTCTTCAGCTCCACTTTGTTCAGAATCTGTACAGAGTCTGTCTTTAGTTTGGACTCGTCGATGATCTTGGCATCTGCAATGACCGTTTTCAATTTGTTGATGCGCATTTCAAGCATCCCCTGTGCTTCTTTGGCTGCATCATATTCTGCATTTTCCGACAAGTCGCCTTTATCCCTTGCTTCGGCTATAGCCGCAGAGATTTTGGGGCGTTCCACTGTTTCCAGTTCCTTTAATTCTGCCATTAACTTTTTGTAACCTTCTTCTGACATATAAGCCATGATGTTTTTCCTCCTTTTATTTAAAATGGTCATATAAACAAAAAAGAATTCCAACATGGCACATGTTGGAACCCTCTCTTCAATTATTTCTCTGCAAAGATAGACTTTTAAGTGATATCTGTCAAGTGAAAAATGATGCTATGTAACATATTTAAATGAAATATGCTAAATTATAACAACTTAGAGTAATGACTTGACGGATGCTTCGAGGTCTTTGATGTCTTCGCCGCGGAGCTTCAGTTCGTTGTTCCGGTTGATCAGGAAGATGGATGGAACCTGGCGAACATTATATACAGCTACGTTGGTCGAGTAGACACCGTTGCCGTCACGTACGCAAACCCAGGGCAGGTTGCCTGCTGCGGTTTTCCAGTAGTGCTCGTCTGCGTCGAGAGATACCTGATAGATTTCCAGCCCATCCTTTGCGTATTTATTATATAGTTCGCGAAGCATCATATTGTGAGGCGCTCCTGCCGGTGACTGGAATACGGAGAAATCCAGCAGCACTACTTTCCCTTTCAGGTCGGTCAGTTTGCGGGTATTTCCTTTCACGTCACGCAGGGCGATGTCGATAATACCGGTCTCGATGATCTTGTCCTGTGGAATTTCCAGAGACTTGCTCTGTGGCTGACGGGTATTTTTCATCCCTTTGATTACGATATTATATAGATTTTTTGAACGTACAGCATCCGGATATGTATTGTTGAGGCTGGTAGCGACAGCTGCAAAACATTTTACATCGTCCTTGTTGTTCAGCGGATCGAAGATCAGATAGTCATTCAGCTTTTGGAACAGGGCGAAGTAAGCGGCTGCCGTGTTGGGAGCTGCGAATATATAATTCACTTTGACGTCCTCCTTATAGTTCTTCAGCAGTGTTGCGAGGTTCTCTTCAAACGTATCGTGTCCCAGTTTGTTGGCACGCAGCGCATTCAGTTGCTCGTCCACATTCTTTTGAAGATTGATTTGTTTCAGCGTCAGTTCCTTTATCTTACTGCTGTTTTCAGATCCTTCTACCGTGTAGGCGGTAGAGAAATCAACATATGGAGCGTTGATCTGTAGCGTTTCGATAGAATCCACAGAAAAGTTGATGACTTTGTTGTCTACCCGCAAGCGATAAAACTCGGGTGATTCGGGGCGGGGTTGTTTAAACTTGAATGTACCTTCTCCTTTCAATTTAACCGAATCAAGCGGAACAATACCTTCCAGACCGGAAGCTTCGAGATAAAGCATTTTCCCGTCGGCCCCTGATATGTCTCCGTTCACTTCAAACTCAGGACCGGAACTACAAGCTGTAATGGTAAGTGCGGCAAGCGCTACAAAAGTTATCTTTTTCATATCTCGTGTGTTTTTTAAGAGTTGCAAATATACGTCTTTTCGAGATTACTCAAAGCTTTTTGCCTGCTTCTTCACCTCTATTTTGCAAAAAAAACATATAGCGTCTAACTTTTTAGCTCATTTCCACCTGATTACAACGAGAAATGTATATCTTTGCAGGAATTTTGAAAGAAAAGTATAGATAAAACAATTTTTATGATTAACCCAATTGTTAAGACGATCGAGT
>ENA-OZCT01000207-OZCT01000207.1-human-gut-metagenome-genome-assembly--contig:-NODE-207-length-13315-cov-7.591327_pt1 | contig 13315 bp, 10 predicted proteins | sample MGYA00244080_ERZ653566 | MGnify/ENA primary metagenome ERZ653566 (study PRJEB26926, sample SAMN06165172) | human gut metagenome | biome: ENVO:00009003; feature: ENVO:2100002; material: ENVO:00002003...
GATGAGCGCTAGTCTCGTGGGCTCGGAGATGTGTATAAGAGACAGATATAAGAGAAAAAAGTTGCTGGAAAACTATTTAGAGGGTGTTGTGGCTAAAGACATTTATGAGGAAACAGATGTGGGGTATGAAAAGAAATTGTCTGAAGCAAAAACACAGTTAAGTATGTTGGAACAACAATATGACAATGAAGGCAGCTTGCAAAGAAGACTGGCAGATTTTAGAAAAGCATTGTCAAAAAATCAGATTTTAGAAGAATTTGACAGAGGAATATTTGAAAGTATCATCGAAAAAGTTATTGTCGGTGGTTACGATGAAAATGGAGAGAAAGATCCCTATAAAATCATTTTCGTATATAAAACAGGATTCAAAAATGAAATTGGAAACGCAAAAGAACGATTTGGGAAGAAATCAAAAGCAGTAGAAAAAGCGAAAGAAATGTGTTCCCATATCGTAGACGAGGTAAAGGATGTGTGTTCCTATGTTAGTGACAACACATATAGAGACAATAGTTGCACTACATCGGACAGATTTGTAAGAATCCTTGATTTTAGGCACTTTGAGAGGTTTTTCAGGTTTGACCAGAGTGACCGAAAAACATACAAAAAGGCAATTTCTGATGGAGTAAATGTGTCTGTGGTATTGGACTGCGGCTTCGGAAACACATCAAAGGAAAAGTAATATTTTTATCATTCAACTAAATAACAGAAGCGTGAAAGACCGTTCATTTTCAAGAAAAATTGAAAGTGAGTGGTCTTTTTTTATACCTTTAAAACGGATTTTTATTAAGACGTTTTAAAGGGCTGATTCGATGTGTTCGAGAAAGGCGATATTATGGAGACGATCCGGAATGTAGATGTAAACAGATTGCATGATTTCAAAAATCATCCATTTAAAGTAGAGATGAATACAGAATTGTGCGAGCTTATGAGAAGTATTGAAAAAGAAGGAGTGCTTGTGCCACTTCTTGTAAGGACTAATCCATACGGTGATGGATATGAAGTTATATCAGGACATAGAAGGAAGGAGGCAGCAATTTGGGCAGGAGAGACGAAGGTTCCGGTTGTGATAAGAGAATTAGATGATGATCAGGCAGTTGTGGCAATGGTTGATTCTAATCTGCATAGAGAGAATCTCAAACCTAGCGAGAAAGCATTTGCGTATAAGATGAAGCTGGATGCAATGAAACATCAGGGAAAGCACCTTGACAGTGGAGCTTTGGCTCAAGTTGGACCAAAGTTTACAGATGGAAGTCAGCTAAATGAGAAGGGCAATAATACAAGTACAATAAATAGTAATGAATTACTTGCAAGACAGGTGGGAGAGAGTGTGGCACAGATAAAACGATATATAAGGCTTACAAAGCTTATCCCAAAGATACTTGATATGGTTGATGATGGGAAGATTGCATTCACGATTGCAGTAGAACTGTCTTATCTGTCGGAGAATGAGCAGTATGAGCTTCATGCAGTCATGGATTTAGAGCAGTGCACACCATCATTGTCGCAGGCAAACAGGATGAAACGTATAAGTCAGAGCGGAAAGCTGGATATGGATGCAATCTATTCAATATTGGAAGAGGAAAAACCGAACCAGCGGGAACAGATTAAGATTTGTGCCAGTACACTTGAGGAGTATTTCCCAGATGATTTTACTCCAAAGCAAAAGGTGGAACTTATAGAGAGGCTCGTAAAAGAGTGGCATGAAAAACAGATTAAAGATAATGGAAGGAACAGGTGATTATATGAATAAAAATCAGAATATACGATTTAATATGGATAAGGAATCTGATATTATGGCATGGGAGAGCATTCACAGCAAAGATGTGGGGGAAAGATTTAAGTCACAAAACAGGTTCGTGATTGAAGCAATCAATTATTATTATGAGAGAGTTATGCGTATACAGGAAGATCCATATCTGGAAACAAGGGAAAAAGAAGATGCATTTGCGGACAGGATAGTTGGAAAGGTAGAAAGGAAAGTACTTTCCAATCTTCCTGCCTTACTGGGATTATATGTAAAGAAAGATTATGAGGAGGAATAATTATGGCGATAGACAGGACAGTTAAGTTTACAGTGAGATTAAATATGCTTAATCCGGCTCATGTAACTATTAATAAGGTTCTGAATGAGTTAAATTTGGATATATTTAAGTCAAAGAATCAGTTTTTTATAGATGCAGCAACTTATTATATCGAGAATTATGGGCAGGAAGAATTAACGCAGCCAAAGAAAGAGAAAGAGCCGGAGTTTGTATCAACAGAAGATATGGAAGCAATTGAGGAAAGAATCAGGCAGGCGGCAAAGGAAGAAGCACGTCAGGAAGCCAATAAGGAAGTTATGACAATGGTAGGAAGTCTGCTGGCTGCAATTCAGACTGGTGGAGGTGCTATGTCAGTAATGAATAAAGCTGATGCTGCTATGGAGACAGGAACGAAAAGCATATCTGATGAGGAGTCAGAGGATTATGAAGAAGATGAGACATTAGTACAGAGTGCACTAAGATGGATGATAAATGATTAGCAATAGAATATAGATTATAGAGACAGGGACTGTGTAGAAATACATGGTCCTTATTTTTATCTGCAAATATTGTAGCGACTGCCGGCATAAAACGATGGCAGAAATAAAAAGCGACTGAACAATCCGACGGCAGTAACTTAAAATGCCGTAATAATCCGACAGCATGGAACTTGAACGAAAGAAAGTCGGAAAAAGAACAAAGGAAAAGTGATGGCACAAAGCAACGGCATTATATAAGAGCGACGGCATAAAGTGAAGTCAGCTATGAAAAATGCTGTAACAAATTGCCGTCAATTAATGTGAAAAGACACCTTTACGAGATTTTAGACAATTATCAGAGCAAGAGCTGCTTCAAGCAAGGGGCAAGAGAAGTTCAAATACAGCCCTCGGCGTTTGAGAGCGAAATACACCCTTCGCACAAAACTTCGTTTTGTACTCCGGGGATTTCGCGATTGCATCGAGCCTGAGAATAAATATTACTATGGCTGCATTTGAAGAATTAAATGTAGCTGATAAAAAGAAGGAGATGATAGCAATGCCAAGACATTCATTTATACAGATGACGAAACTCCATAATGTCATGGGGAGAATTGATTATATAACAAGTACAGTTAAACAGGAAAATCTATATGCCATATATGCGACACAGCCACTTCGTTCTTTTTGGAAAGATCTTGCAAAATGCAACAGAGAAGAATTTGCTAAAAGTGGAACGATAGGAAAATATATTGAGGCAAGAGAGCTGATTATAGCATTACCGGAAGGCTTGTATCATTATGAGCATGATTATCTTATCAAACATTTTGCTACGGATTTCAAGAAAAAGTATGGTGTGGACTGCTATGCAGCCCTGCATCATAACAAAAGAAAGACAAACTTTCATATTCATCTGATATTTGCAGAGAGGACGAAACTGGAAAAGCCGGTTGTTAAGGTAGCATCAAGAAACATGTTCTATGATGAAAGAGGGAAACATGTGCGTACTAAGAAAGAGATATTGGATGCAAGTGGTGACATCCGTAATGGCTGTAAGATTATCAGAAAAGGCGAGGTCTATGAGAAAAAAGAGTTTTCTATAAAAGTCGATAGATTTAAAAAGGATTCATTTCTTGATGAGGCAAAGGTGTTTTTTACAAATGAAATAAATCAGCTTGTGCTGCATGAAGAGGATAAACTTAAAGTCTTTGATAAGAACAGTCCATATCTTGCTACTAAAAAAATAGGCAAAAATAATCCAATGGAAGAACAAATAAAGGCTGACAATGAGGTACGACAGGAATGGAACAGGACTGTTGACAGAGCAATTGTAAGCGGAGTGTCAGAAGAGGACATATCAAGGATAAAGAAGAATGAAATAACAGAAAAGGTAAGGTATTCCATAGATTTATATGGAGACAGACCGGATCTTCTTGCAAGTATTATAAAGCTTGCTATTGCAGTGCTTGAACTTCTTATTAATCGCATTATGCTGGCTGCGGTTGGTGTGGCAGAAAAGATGCTGGATATTGTGCCAGAAGAAAGTAGAAATATTGAGGCTAAGACTTATCCAACAATGCCAACAATGTCACCACTTGCAAAAAAATACCTAAGTCTTCAGAATATCTATGATGAATTACAAAAGCAAAATGAAGCAATATTTGCGCAGGAGCATAAACGCAGCGAGCAGGAGATAGAATTGTCAGAATGTAATGGTGCATTTAAGGCACGAAAGCGTGGAGGGTTGCAGAATCAAATATATGAACTGAACAAACTGATTGATAATATGAAACGCTATTTGTCATCTATTGTGCAACGACATGGTTATGATAATGTAAGGGATTTTTATAGTACTTATTATGCGGCTAAAGGTGAATATGCTGATTATGTGAAAGATGTTGAGGAATGGAATGTTAATCACGTTAAAAAGAATGAGAATATTCCAACTGAAGAGAATAGGACAGATAGATATCAGATTGGCGAGGAAAGGAATTTTATGAGAGATAAAGACAAAGAATATTTAATCAAAAAAAGATGATGTAATAGAGTGCTCTGGAGTGCTTGAGAAATTCAAGTTGAGATTGAAAAAATATCAGTATGCATGATATAATACTATATTATGAGAAGTTAAGTGAATATTGTGGTGGATAGGAGAATATTACATTGACAGTAAATTATGATAAGCTGTGGAAGCTGTTAATAGATAAAAAAATCAGCAAAACGCAATTGGTACATAAGAGCGGTATAAGTACAAATGCTATGGCTAAAATGGGAAAAAATCAATTTGTCAGATTGGAAGTGTTAATTAGGATATGTGATATTCTCCATTGCCGGATAGATGATATTATTGATTATTCTATGGATGTAGAAACAGAACGAGGAGGTAACTCTTATGAAATCTAATTTTGACTTTTTACAAACAGAGTTTCCTGTTTTATCAACGTTTGGTTGTCAGGCTGAAAAGTATTGCTTTTCTGATCCTAATTCATGCCTTATGAAATTGGGAATGATAGGGGAGAGCATTGTTAATTTAATGTTTACTTATGACAGAATCCAATTGCCATATGATAATACGGCAGTTACAAGAATAGATACTCTTCAAAGAGAGGGATTGCTAACAAGAGATTTAACGGATATTTTACATGCTCTTAGAAAAGCCAGAAATAAAGCTGTGCATGAGAATTATGATTCTGAATCAGAATGTAAAATTCTGCTTCAAATGGCTTATAGTCTTTGCGAATGGTTTATGCAGACTTATGGAGATTGGAATTATCAGCATCATGATTTTATTATGCCTGAATTAGAAAATAAGAGAGTTTCGGTTACACAGGAAGAGAAAGCTGCAGAAGAGAGACAGGCAGAAGAACTTACAAAACAGGCAGAACAAAAAGCAAGTACAGCAGAAGCTATTTCTAAATCAGAGCGTCAGAAGCAGGCTGGTAAAATGGCAAGTCAGCGCCCTAAATCAGAAGCTGAAACTAGATATATTATTGATGAACAATTGCGTCAAGTAGGCTGGGAGGCAGATACAGAAAATCTTCGTTATTCTAAAGGAACTCGTCCGGCAAAAGGACATAATATGGCTATTGCTGAATGGCCGACAAATTCTTCAGTAGGACAGAGCGGACGTGTAGACTATGCATTATTTGTTGACACTAAGTTGATAGGTGTCATCGAGGCAAAAGCAATACATAAGGATATTCCATCTGTTATTGATTATCAGGGAAAAGAATATCCGCGTAATATTCGTAAGGAAGATTCAGAGTATCAGATTGGAGAATGGGGTGAATATAAAGTACCATTTACTTTTGCTACCAACGGAAGACCATATCTAAAGCAGCTTGAAACAAAGTCAGGAATATGGTTTTTAGATTTGAGAAGCCCTGCAAATAATCCGACAGCTCTTCATGGGTGGATTAGTCCTATGGGAATGGTAGAATTGCTGGAGAAAAATCCTCAAGAGGGTAATTCAGCATTGAAGGCATTGCCATATGATTTTCTTACAGATCCTAATGGGTTAAATCTGCGTGAATATCAGTTAAATGCGATAAAAGCGGCAGAACAGTCAGTTATTGAAGGAAAAAAGAATATCCTTTTAGCTATGGCAACAGGAACAGGAAAAACACGTACTGTACTAGGTATGATTTATCGCTTTTTAAAGACGAACCGATTCAAACGTATATTGTTTCTTGTTGACCGTACTTCTCTTGGGGAACAGGCATCAGATGTATTCAAAGAAATAAAGTTGGAAGACTTAATGACACTTGATGAGATATATAATATCAAGGGACTTGAAGATAAAAATATTGATAAAGAAACCAGAATACAGGTGGCAACTGTTCAGAGCATGGTTAAGCGTATTCTATATAATGATGGAGAAACTATGCCGGCGGTTACAGACTATGATCTTATTATCATAGATGAAGCACACCGCGGATATATTCTTGACAAGGAAATGGGCGACACCGAAATTTTGTATCGTGACCAAAGAGATTATCAAAGCAAATATCGAAGTGTGATTGAATATTTCGATGCGGTGAAGATTGCACTTACGGCAACACCTGCACTTCAGACGACAGAAATTTTTGGACAACCAGTGTTTAAATATACATATAGAGAAGCTGTCATAGAAGGATATTTAGTAGATCATGATGCTCCTCATCATTTGGAAACAAAACTCAGTACAGGTGGAATTCACTACAAATCGGGTGATACAGTTATGATTTATGATCCTGTGACAGGTGAAATTACAAATAGTGAGTTGTTGGATGATGAATTAGATTTTGATGTTGAACAATTTAATCGGCAGGTTATTACAGAGAATTTCAATAAGACCGTTTTAGGCGAGATTGCTAGAGATATAGATCCTGAGAATCCAGAAGAACAGGGAAAAACTCTAATATATGCAGTTGATGACCAACATGCAGATATGATTGTATCAATTTTGAGAGATATTTATTCGGAATATGGGGTCTCTAATGAGGCTATTATGAAGATAACAGGTAGCGTTGGAGGCGGCAATCCTAAGAAAGTGCAGGAGGCTATAAAACGTTTCAAGAATGAGAGTTACCCAAGCATTGCAGTAACAGTGGATTTGTTGACTACAGGAATTGATGTGCCGGAAATTACAACATTAGTGTTTATGCGTCGTGTGAAATCACGTATTTTATTTGAGCAGATGTTGGGGCGTGCTACTAGATTATGTCCGAAAATACATAAGACGCATTTTGAAATATACGATCCTGTAGGGGTATATGATTCTTTGAATGATGTGAATACGATGAAACCAGTAGTGGTTAATCCAACAACAAGCTTTACTCAGTTATTAGATGGTCTGTCTGAAATAAATGATGATAAACAGGTAGAGCAGCAGATTAATCAGATAATTGCCAAATTGCAGAGAAAGAAACGAAATATGTCGCCTAAAATGATGGACTATTTCATTAGCATGACTGATGGAAAAGACCCATCACAGCTTATTATGGAAATTGAAAAGTCAGATGTGCAGGAGGCTAAGAATCGTCTGCTTAAATATCGTGATGTATTCAAAATGCTACAAGAAACGAAAGCAAATGGTTCTCGTCCTGTTGTAGTTTCAGATGCAGAGGATGTATTGACAGAACATTCACGTGGATATGGAAATGCAGAAAAACCAGAAGATTACCTGAATGCATTTTCACGATATATTCAGAGCAATCGAAATGAAATTGCAGCATTGAATATTATTTGTACCAGACCTAAGGATTTGACAAGAAAAGATTTGAAGGATTTAAGATTAACACTTGACAGAGAAGGATTTACTACACAGCAGTTGAATACTGCACTTTATGAATTGACTAATGAAGAGATAATGGCAGATATTATAAGCTTGATTCGACGCTATGCAATTGGATCAACGCTTATTAGTCATGAAGCACGTATTCACAGAGCTGTTGAGAAACTTAGAAAAAAACATAATTTCTCAAAGCAGGAACAGAGCTGGATATCCCGCATTGAAAAATATCTGCTGGGGGAATCTGTAATGAATATCAAGGTATTTGATGAAGACAGCAGATTCGCAAGCTATGGAGGCTTCAAAAAGATAAATAAAGTATTTCAGAATAACCTTGAAAGCATTGTGCTTGAATTAAATGAATATTTGTATGATGACGGAGGAAATGTTGCATGACAACACAAGAAATTGTATCAAAATTATGGAATTTATGTAATGTATTAAGAGATGATGGCATCACATATCATCAGTATGTTACAGAATTAACATATATTTTGTTTTTGAAAATGGCGAAGGAAACTGGAACAGAAGAACAGATTCCAGAGAAATATCGTTGGGATGAATTGAAGGCTAAAAGCGGGGTAGAATTAAAAAAATTTTATAAGGAACTGTTATCAGAACTAGGGGATAATGGTACAGGCAGAATTCGTGAAATATATCAGGGTGCAGCGACAAATATTGATGAGCCTAAGAATCTTGAGAAAATTATAGCTACGATAGACAGTCTTGATTGGTATTCTGCGAGAGAAGAAGGACTTGGAAATTTATATGAAGGATTACTTGAGAAAAATGCTAATGAAAAGAAATCGGGTGCAGGTCAGTATTTTACTCCACGTGTTTTGATTGATGTTATGACAAAACTTATGAAACCCCAAGTAGGAGAGAGATGTAACGACCCTGCCTGTGGAACATTTGGTTTTATGATTGCTGCTCACCAATATGTTGCAGAGCATACAGATAATTTTTTTGATATTGAAGATGCAGATATGGCGAGATTTGAGAGGGAGGAAGCATTTACAGGCTGTGAGCTTGTACATGATACACACCGGTTGGCATTGATGAATGCTATGCTCCATGATATCGAAGCTCCTATTACATTAGGCGATACGCTTTCAAATATAGGAAAATCAATGCATGATTACGATTTGGTTCTGACAAATCCACCATTTGGAACTAAGAAAGGCGGAGAACGTGCTACACGTGATGATTTTACTTATCCTACAAGTAACAAACAGTTAAACTTTTTACAGCATATTTATCGAAGTCTTAAAAACAACGGAAAAGCAAGAGCTGCTGTTGTATTGCCGGATAATGTGTTATTTGCGGATGGTGATGGCGAGAAAATTAGACGGGATTTATTAGATAAATGTAATCTACATACAATTCTGCGTCTTCCTACCGGAATATTCTATGCACAGGGTGTTAAGACAAATGTACTTTTCTTTACTCGTGGAAAAACAGACAAGGGAAATACAAAAGAAGTCTGGATTTATGATCTTAGAAATGATATGCCATCATTTGGAAAAACTAATCCTTTAAAGCCAGAGCACTTTGATGACTTTATAGCATGCTATGCAGATGGAGACTTAAGCAAACGAAAAGAAACATATAGTGAAGAAAATCCAAATGGAAGATGGCGTAAATTCTCAATTCAGGATATTCTTGCAAGAGATAAAACAAGTCTTGATATTACATGGATGAAGACAGAATCTGATACAGATAATTATACACTTGCGGAATTATTAGATCAGATTAAAGAAAAATCTCAGAATATTGCCAAGGCAGTTTCAGAATTGGAACAACTGATTGGAGAAGTGGAGGAGTAATGGATACAAAAGCATTAAGACAAAAAATACTTGATCTTGCTATCCGTGGCAAACTTGTTCCGCAGGATCCAAATGATGAACCAGCAGAGGTATTGTTGGAACGCATCAGAGAGCAAAAGCAGCAGATGTTCAAGGAAGGTAAGCTCAAGAAAAAGGATATTAAGAATGATACAATTATCTTTAAAGGTGAGGATAATTTGCATTATGAGAAGTTTCAGGATGGAACTGTAAAATGTATTGAAGATGAGATACCGTTTGAAGTGCCGGAGGGGTGGTGCTGGGCACGAGTTAGAGATATTGCAATGGTTAAAGGTGGAAAGAGGTTACCTAAAGGAGCAAGTTTTTCAGAAGAGATTACTACCCATGCATATATCAGAGTAACTGATATGAAAAATCATTCTGTCAATATTTCTAATTTGAGGTATATTTCTGATGAAATATTTTCAGCAATCAAGAATTACACAATTGCAAAAGATGATTTGTATGTAACAATAGCTGGAACAATTGGTGTTGTTGGAGAAATTCCAGACAAGTTGGACGGAATGAATCTCACCGAAAATGCTGTAAAAATAACAAATATAGCCATAAATAAGTCATTCCTTTGCATAATATTGCAAACGGATTTTGTTCAACAGCAGTTTCAAGATAAAACCCACCAAGTGGCGATGCCAAAGTTGGCATTAGAAAGAATTCTTTCAACTTTGATTCCTATATGTCCATATGTACAGCAGCTACAAATTGTTGATAGATTTCAAATCTGTGACAATTTCTTATCTACTATTGATACTGAAAAAGAAGAACTTCAAAAAATAGTATCTTTAAGTAAGTACAAAATCCTTGACCTCGCCATCCGTGGTAAACTCGTTCCACAAGACCCGAATGACGAACCAGCATCTGTGATATTGGAGCGTATTCGTACAGAGAAAGAAGAACTGATTAAACAAGGCAAAATCAAGCGTGATAAGAAGGAATCTGTTATCTTTAAAGGTGATGATAACTCTTATTATGAGAAGATTGGCAATAAAGTAAATTGCATTGATGAAGAAATTCCGTTTGAATTGTCAGAAGGTTGGGCTTTTATTCGTCTAAAGACTGCATGGGAACTCATATCTGGAAGAGATTTGTCTCCATCAGAATATAACGATAAAAATGATGGAATTCCATATATTACAGGTGCAAGCAATTTTAGAAATGGGCATATTAGCTTAGTTCGTTGGACTACCGTTCCGCAAGTTATTACTCGGAGGGGAGACTTACTTCTGACTTGCAAAGGAACTATCGGCGAAATCGCACATAATAACTTTGGGGAAGCTCACATTGCGCGTCAAATTATGGCTATTCGCAATATCTATAGCCTTAATGTTGATTTTCTGGCATTATGCATTGAATATTCAATGACGAAAATCAAACAAGCTGCCAATGGACTTATTCCGGGAATATCTCGTGAAGATATTCTTAACTTGGTTATACCTATTCCACCAACCAAAGAGCAAGAAAATATTTGCAACAAGCTCAAAGCAACTTTTTCAGCAATAGAGCATATTGAGAAGAGTCTCAATTGAGGCACTTTTCGATTATAGCTAGGTGGCTAAATGCAACATTTATAGATTTATTAATGCGTTTCTGTTCAGATATCGGAGGAACTGCGATGAGCATTTCTTTTAATGTAAGTGGCTTTAATTCCTTTTGATTTGTTGATCCTTCACCTTTCTTTTCAAGTTCGGTTTGATGTGCCTTCATGAAAGCATATAGGTAATATGAGCTGATGCAACTAAAGCTACGAATTACCGTAACATGGGAATCAGGAACAATTAAGAGACCTGTAGTATTATCGGTATTTCTATAAATTCCGACTCGTCCAAGAGTACCTGTTCCGGTTGAGTTAATTACTATATCTCCATCTTGCATATGTTCATCAGTCGGATAACGTTTTATTGTGGTCTTGTCAAGATATTGAGCCAAACTAATATCTATGCCGTTGTATTTGGTGTTGCATTTCTGAGCAAATACAATAACATTGCTGATTTCTGCATATTTTGGAGATTTCCCTCGACGAATTTCTTTAACACAGCAATTTTCTAAACGCATCCATGTCCAAGTATCTGGAATATCATATGGTATTTCTTCATCAATGCAAGACACCTCACCATCAATCTTCTCATAATAAGAGGAGTGTAAACATCTTCGATATAATATTAGAGCGAATTTCTCGCAAAATTATTATATCGGAGGTGTCTTTTTATGGAGACAAAAATAACATTTGAAGAATACTTGAGAAAGGAAAATTTATCAGAAAATACGATAACATCGTATCTATGGACAGTGAATTATTTCAATGTGAATTACGATGTTGTTAGCAAAGAAAATCTGCTTGCCTACAAAGGGTATTTGATGGAATTTTTTAAACCTAAAACGGTAAATCTACGTATACAAGCAATAAACAAATATTTGGAGTATTTAGAAGAACAGCAATTACAGTTGAAAGCTGTAAAGGTGCAGCAAAAAAACTTCTTAGAGAATGTTATCAGCAATGCAGATTACAATTTTCTTAAGAAGCAGCTCAAAAAGGATAGTAATATGGAATGGTATTTTGTAGTTTGGTATTTAGCAGCTACGGGAGCAAGAGTAAGCGAACTTATCCAAATAAAGATTGAACATATTGAAATCGGATATTTTGACCTATATACAAAAGGTGGAAAGCTTCGCCGATTATACATACCCCAAAAATTAAAGAAAGAAACTCTTGAATGGCTGAAGGAAAAACATCGTTCCTCCGGTTATTTGTTTCTTAACAGATATGGCGAAAGAATTACCACAAGAGGAATTTCACAACAGCTGAAAAACTACGCCGAGAAATATGGTCTTGATAAAAAGGTGGTTTATCCTCATTCATTCCGCCACAGATACGCAAAGAACTTCCTTGAAAAGTACAATGATATTGCTCTACTTGCCGACCTTATGGGGCATGAGAGCATTGAAACAACACGCATTTACCTTCGCCGTACTGCCAGCGAACAACAGGAACTTGTAGATAAAATAGTAACCTGGTAAAAATATTAAGCCGTCCTTGAATGAGGGCGGCTGTTTTCTAAAGTAATGCATTTGAAATCAAATCAAGCTGTTTATATGCAATATGAATAAGCTCGACAATTCTTGCTTGCTCTGCTAATGGAGGGATTGGAATAATCATAAGAGAAAGTGCATTAAGATATATTCCTTTTTGAGCTGTCCCTTTACTATTGTCAGTGAGCCATTTTTGAATTTGAGGAGATTGGACAATGTGCATCAAATATAAAGGATTAATTAAGCATGGTTTAATAACTGCAACGCTCCTTTGTAATGCAAAATGATTGTTGTTCTGAACTACTGCACTTCGACCAATACTGCCAACAATAGTAAGCAATACATCGCCAACTTCAATATTAGTACGTTGATTTTCAATTTTCCATTCTTCGTTTGTAATCCATCGTGATATTTCGTTCATTAAAATAGAATTATCATTTATATTTGCAGCACTTAACAAAGGGATGCCACTACCATTATTTGGTGGTGGATTATGAGAACCATCACTAATTGAAAGTGCGATTTCTCTCAGAGATGCCCAATTCCAACTATCTGGCAAATGTATTCCATAATAAGAGTTATCATCACCTTTAAAGATAACAGATTCCTTCCTGTCTCTTATACACATCTCCGAGCCCACGAGACTAGCGCTCATCT
>ENA-OZCT01000238-OZCT01000238.1-human-gut-metagenome-genome-assembly--contig:-NODE-238-length-12564-cov-6.583020_pt1 | contig 12564 bp, 9 predicted proteins | sample MGYA00244080_ERZ653566 | MGnify/ENA primary metagenome ERZ653566 (study PRJEB26926, sample SAMN06165172) | human gut metagenome | biome: ENVO:00009003; feature: ENVO:2100002; material: ENVO:00002003...
TGGCGTGGGCGTCAACGGCGAACTGGACAGCCCCACCATCGGGCAGTTTGAGAGCATGGAGCAGGAAATCCAGTTCAACACCCTGTACAGCTCCGCCATGGATATGCTGTCGCCCCTGTCCACGGTGAACCTGACCCTGCGAGCGGCACAGCAGGTTTATGACAAAACGGGCGGCTATAACTTCAAGGGCCTGCGGGTGGTGGAGATTGGGCGCGTCAAGAGCTTCAACCCCGGCAAGGTTGAAAAGGGCGAGGCCATGGAGGCGACCATTACCCTGGAGCTGACCTACATCATGATCGAGGTGGACGGCGTGCAGCTCCTGGAAGTGGACAAGCTGAACGGCATCTACAAGGTAAACGGGAACGATATGCTGGCTGGCGTGAACAGCCTGGTATAACCCGGAAAACGGAACACGGCCCCCCGGCCTACGGGCGGGCCGTGTTTTTCTAAACGAACGACGGCTGAAAGGAGCATTACCATGGAGGAAATCAAGAACGCGATGGTGGAAGTCAACACGGAAACGCAAGAAGTCAACACCGAAAGGGAAGGAGTCAGCGAGGAGCGCGTTGTGAAGCTGACGAAGCCCTATGTCTTTGAGGGAAAAGAGTATGAGGAAATCGACCTGTCGGGGCTGGAGAAGCTGACCATCCGGGACGCCATCGACACGCAGCTAGAGCTTTTCGGCGTGGAAGTTGCCGCCTCTGTGCTGTGTGAGACCACCACAGCATTTGCCAGAACTATGGCAGCGAAGGCGACCGGACTGCCTATCGAATTTTTCAAGCTGATGCCGCGCGGCGCTTTTAGGCGGGTAGCGGGCATGGTGCGCAGATACATGAATGCGGACGACGAGACGAAGAACCATGTGATGCAGTTGGGGAAGCCTCACAGCTATAAGGGGAAGGAGTACCGGGAAATCGACCTGAACGGCGTTGCCGACCTGAACACCCTGAATGAAAGTGAGGCGGAAAACCGGATGGCCCGCGAGGGCTTTGCGGTGACGGAGAACGGCACCAACTATCTGTACGCCTGCGTGATCGCCTCGATGGCGACAGGCATCCCGGAGGATTTCTTCACCTCGCTGCCGCTGTATGAGCTGCTGAAACTGAAAAACGCGGTGAACGACGCGGATTTTTTCGAGTAAAGGGCGGGGCAAAAGCCCTGCGGAAAGCGGCAATCCGACTGTCCTCGGTGACAGGGACGAGCCTTGAATTTTACTTGAAGCTGCCTGTCCGCGAGTTTGCTGAACTGAATGACGAGGTGGCGGAGGAATGGCGAAGAACAAAACATTAGAGCTTAGTATCAAGATCGCCGGAAAGATGGATAAGAGCCTGACGGCGGCGCTGGCCAGTAGCCAAGGACAACTGGGCAGCTTCGCCAAAAGTATCAGCAACATCGGAACGGCGGGGCTGGCGGCCATGGGTGCGCTGACGGCGGGAACGGTGGCAACCATCGCAAGATGCACCAAGGAAGCTGCAAAGTTTGAAAACTATATGTCCGATGTGGTCAAGGTCGTGGACGGCATGGCGGACGCAACCGGAAAAGTAAGCAACAAGATGGCGGAGAACGGGAGAACCTATGCGGAAAACTACGCCATCTTGGAAGAACGGCTGAAAGACCTGAGTACGCAGATACCGTACACCTTTGAGGATTTGACGCGCCTCGCCGCGGCGGCAGGCCAATCGGGAAAAACCTTTGAGGACTTGACACAGACGGACTTCCTGAAAGACATCGCCATGTGGGGAACGGCTATGGACATTTCCGCAGATCAGGCAGGCGACTGGGGCGCGAAATGGGAACAGGCGTTCAACATGAACCACGAGCAGGTCATGGAGGTTGCGGATGTCATCAACTACCTGGGCAACAACTACGCCACTACGGCGGCGGAGATCGCCCAAAGCGTGAATGATGCGGCATCCATGGGCCAACTGGCAGGCGTGGATGTTAAGGCGACGGCGGCCATCGCGGCCAGTATGCAGGCCATGGGCGTAAGCACTGACCGGGTGGGAACCAGTATCAAGCGCATCTATACCAACATCACAAAGGGCAGCACGGCCACAGCCGCCCAGGAAGCGGCATTTGAACGACTGGGGTTCTCGGCGACGCAAATCGCAAAGTCAATGCAGACAGACGGCACGGGAACGCTGCTGAAAGTGTTTGAAGCAGTGAACAACCTGCCGGACGCTGAGAAGCTACCCACGCTCAATACCCTGTTTGGACAGTGGGCCATTGAGGGCGGAGCCAAGCTTACGCAAAACCTGGGCCTCCTGACAGGGATGCTGAAAGAGGTTTCCAATGCAAGCGTCTGGAGCGGGAGCATGGAAAAAGAGTTCATCATCAAGGCGACGACGCCGGAGGCCATAGAAACCATGCTGGGAAGCGCCAAGTCTGCGCTGATGGACGACATCGGCACCGCATTTCTCCCGGCCTACAAGGAATTTGGACTGTCCATGATCGGGTTCATCCGGGGCATACGGGAGAATATGCCGGAGCTGACCAAGCTCGCAGAGAGCCTGGGAAAACTGGCGAGCCGCGGTGTGGAAAAGCTGGGCACGGCGATGAACTGGGCGCTGCCCTACATCCAAAAGGGCCTGGACTACCTGCTGAACAACGGCGAGCAGGTGGCCCATATCATCGGGATACTGGCGGCCACCTTTGCGGGAATGAAGCTGGCACCGGCGGCGGAGAGCCTGCTTTCCGGCGTGGGCGGTATGCTGTTCGGCGGAAATGCCGCAGGCGGAGGAAAGCGGAGCGGCGGCCTGTTCGGCGGCATCAAAAGCCTGTTTATGGGCGGGAGAAAAGCCGGGAGCGCCGGAGCCGGTTTTGCGTCCGCCTTTGGAGGGGCGGTATCTGGAAACGGATTTAAGGCAACCATGGGAGCTACGCTGTCAAGCCTGCTGGCCGGAAACGGCTTTAAGGGGACAGCGGGCCTGCTCTCTGCCGCGGCTGGGACGCCGGGGCTTCTCTCCGGCTATGTTGGGCCGGGAAGCGTAATCAAAAATGCAGCGGCGAACAGTGCAGTGGGCCAGTGGCTCGGAGGAATAGGAACGGCCATCGGGAACACAAAGACCGGCGGCCTCCTGAGTGGCCTGCTGGGTAAAGCGGGAACTGCGGCGGGCGGACTGCTGGGGGCCGCAAAAGGCGGCTTGGGCGGCCTGCTGGGCAAGGCGGGAGCTGCCATCATGGGGAGCAAAGCCGGAATGGCCGTGGGCGGCCTGCTGGGCAAGGCAGGCGGAGCATTCAGCGCAATCGCTGGCTCCGGTGCGGTAAAGGCAATCGGTGGTGCTGCGAGCGGGGGTCTTGGGATACTGAGCAGTATTTGGGGGCCAATCGCAGGCGGCTTCGGAACCCTACTGTCCGGGGCGCTCCCGGTCGTGGGCGTGGTATCCAGCATTATTGCGGTCGTCAGCCTGCTGGGTGACAACCTGGAGTATATACGGGAAATCGTCGGCGGGGTATTCGGAGAACAAGGGCTTGCCATCTTTGACAAGTTCACAGGCGCACTGTCCAATGTGGGTAACTTCATCAGCGGGCTGTTTGTGGACGGAGGCGTGGCAAGTGCGCTGTCCGGTTTCCGAGAAATGCTGTTCGGACAGGGCGGCATATTTGCCGGGAATGAGACGGCTGCCGGGGCGTTTGACGGCATCGTGCAGATGCTCCAATCGGTGATGGGCGTTGTGGGCCAGGTCGTGACCTTTTCCAACACAACGGTAAAGCCAATCATTGAGGGAATATTCAACTTTATCACGCAGACGGTGGTGCCGGTCATTCTGCAAACCATCCAGACGGCGGCCCCGTATATCTCCAGTATCATCAGCGGGATTGGTTCGGCGGTTATGACGGTGGCGCAGATCATCGGCCAGGCCATTCAATTTGTTATGCCGGTCATTCGCACCCTCGCAACCATCCTGCTGAATATCGGACAGGTGGTGGTGCCGTCTGTCCTGGCAGCCATCGCGGTATTCTCCGAGGGTATCAGCAACGCCATCACGGGGGTAAAGACCATCTTTGAAGGCGTTATCACATTCATCACCGGCGTGTTCTCAGGCAACTGGCGGCAGGCGTGGGAGGGTGTGCGGTCGATTTTCACAGGTATTTTCGACACCCTGGGCGCTCTGTTCAAAGCCCCGATCAACGCCGTTATAACGCTTATCAACAAGGCAATCGCAGGCATCAATGGGCTAAATATCACCATCCCGGACTGGGTGCCGGGGTTGGGCGGAAAAACATTCGGACTGAATATCCCGGAAATTACGATGCTGGCACGGGGCGGATTTACCAACGGCGCGAGCATCGCGGGCGAGGCTGGCACAGAGGCGGTTATCAGCTTCCAGAGAGCTGTGCGGCGGGAGAACCTTGCAACATGGGCCAAGGCCGGTGAGCTGCTGGGCGTCAGGCCGGTGGAACTGGCGGACATCCCGGCGGAGGGCGGCATCGGCGGCGGAGGCATAACCTTTGCGCCGCAGATCACCATTCAAGGGAGCGCAGACCGCAGCGTAATCGACGAGGCGCTGGCGGAGGCGCAGGCCAGATTTGAGGCGTGGTATCTCCAGATGCAGCGCCGGAATGCGCGGACGGCCTATTAACGGGAGGACGGTATGGCATACATCACTAAGAGCGGCGATACATGGGACATGATCGCCAAGGAAGTCTATGGGAGCGAATACCATGCCGATGTTCTGATGGCGGCGAATGCAGCGCACATTGAGACTTTTATCTTCCAAGCCGGGGTGGAACTGTCTACCCCGGCGCTGGAGGAGGAACGGAATGGACTGCTGCCGCCGTGGAAATATGAGGCGAACTATGATTAGAGCAAGAAGCCTGGCGCTGGATGTGCGCTACAACAATGCCCCGTTTGCCGGGCAGGTAGGCGGAGAAATCGAAAGCCTGACCTATATCGACAGCGCGGCAGACAACAGCGACAGCATTGACATCACGCTGGACGCACAGGATGGAAAGTGGCTGCGGGGCTGGCTACCGGAAAAGGGCGCGACGCTGCGCCCACGCATCCGGGGGTACAACTGGGAGGCGCAGGGAGACAGGCGCATCATTGAGTGCGGGTTATTCGTGTTGGATGATGTGAGCTTTTCTGATGCACCAACCACCTTGCAGATCGGCGGCGTGAGCAAGCCGAGCGACAGCGACTTTTCGGAGCTGGAGCGGGAAACCATTTGGAAAAACACCAGCATCAAGAGAATTGGAGAGACCATAGCGGGCCGGTATGGGCTGGCGTTCACCTACGATGCAGACGATTATGACATCGAGTGCGACGAGCAGGACGGAACGGACAGCGGCTATTACAACCAGCTATGCAAAAACTACGGCCTTATCCTGAAAGTTTACGCCCGGCGGCTGTGGGTGTATGACCGGGAGCGGTACAAGGAAAAGCGAGCGGTAAAGACTTTCCACCGGACGCAGATCAGGCCGGGCAGTTTTGCATATACCACCACCCTGTCCGGCACATACACCGGTGGGTACTTCAACTACACCGACGCGGACAAGGACATCGACATCGTGTGCAGCGTGGGCGGAGGGACACACACAAAGAGCGTGAACCGGAGAGCGACAAGCGTATATGATGCCAGCGTCCAACTGTGCGCGGAGCTGAACAACGCCAACCACGGCACGGTACGGCTGCGCTTCGGGGTAGATGGGGACTGGCTGGTGAGTGCGGGAAACTGCATCAATCTGGCCGGGTACGGAAAGCTGGACGGAAAATACTTTGTTGACAAGGTGACGCATAAGGTGAGCGCCAGCGGACTTACCACGGATTTCGAGTGCAGCGGCATCGGAACTGCGTTCCACTACTGGGATGTGGGCGGGAAGATCGAGTACCACGAGCCGGAGGAGGACAGCGGCGTTGATTACGACAGCGCCTACGCCACCACAAGCCCGGCGGCCAATGCGGCCAGCTCGGCGGCGGGAGCCGAAGCGGGGGCGTCGGTGGCGCTGACAAATGCGCCTTTCTATGTGGCAAGCACATCGGCAAGTCCAGCGTGCCACAAGAGCGGAACCTATTATTTCTACGATGGCATCTTAATCAACGGGAGATACCGCATGACCAACACGGCGGCGCGGTGCGGAAAGCTGCCGGTAGGAAAGAATGTAACCGGATGGGTGCCAGCGAGCTATTGCATCGCGGGAAAGGAGGGATAGCCGGTGGCAAGCACGAACCGCACGGGGCGCGTGAGCGCCATCGACTATGAGGCGGGCACCTATGAAGTGACATACTTTGACCGGGGGCAAAGCGTGACGCGGAAGATCAATGCCATCAGCAACGGCGAATACAAAATGCCGGTGATCGGCCAGATCGTCAGCGTGGCGCACACCAGCAGCGGCCTTGCGGCGGCCACGACGACGGGAACGGTCTGGAACAAAACAAACCGCCCAGCGGAGGGCTTCAAGGGGCTTTACCGAAAGGAATACGGCTCCCAAAAGGGACGGGCTTACAGCCGGTATGACGAGAATACGGGCGTGTACACGCAGTATGTGGACAAGCGCACCGGGCGTACCTGCAACGGAGAAATCTTCGATGAAGCAAAAGGCCCCATCAGCCTGGTGGCGGGCGGGCAATTCCAGGCCAAAAGCAGCTCGGCCAGCATCAGCCTGAATGCGAAAACGGGCGTCGGCCTTGTGGCGGGAACATCGGTGAGCATCGAGGCCGGGAGCTTTGCGAGCATTGAGGCGGCGGGGGAACTGAGCGTGTCCGCCGGAGGAAAGTACACGCTGACGGTGACAAAGGGCGTGGAAGTCGAAGTGTCGGGCGGCGAGGCAAAGATCGCGCTGAACGGAGCGGTAATCACCGTGACAGAGGCGGGGGATGTGACCGTGACCAGTCCGAGCAAAATCAACCTGTCGGCCCCGGAGATCAAGGCGGAGGCATCGGCGGGCGATATTGTCATACAAGGGAAAAGCCTTGTCAACCACACGCACGAGGACAGCCTGGGCGGCGGGACTACACCGCCAAAGTAAGGAGGAGATCGCACATGGCGCTGGGGAGCTATATGGGGGTGCCATTCACGGTGAGCGACCGGCGCATCCTGACACCGAGCGGCCTGAAAGGACAGGGCGGAAGCGAGTGGGCAACCCACAACCGAACCGGGGCGAGGGCAAGGAGCCAGTGGATTGCGCCCAAGCTGCGGAAATATTCGTATGACCTGCTGCTTCGGGCACAGGACGGCGTGAACCCGAGAAGCACACTGCGACGCCTGCAACGCGCGGCAGAGCAGGATGTGGCGGACTGGTTCATTATCGGCGGCTCGCCCCTTTCGCCGTATCCGTTCAAAATCACCGACATCAGCGACGAGTGGGCCGTAGTGCTGCACCGGGGGGCGATGGTGGAGTGCAAAGTGACGCTGACCATCGAAGAATACCTGTAAGGAGGGCGCTATGCTTAACACGGAAAATGCTGTGATCGAGATACTGCCGGGCAAGGTGGACGACAGCACGGCGCGGGAGGTATATCGAAACCTGCAAGTGCTGTATGGGACTGTGGCCGGGGAGCAGGCGCTTGACCGGGAGTTTGGAATTGACGGCAGCATCATCGACTACCCACAGGAGAATGCGCAAGTTCTCCTGGTTGCAGAATATGTGCGCAAAACCGAACGGTATGAGCCGCGGGCAAAGGTGGCCCGCGTGGAATGGACGGGCGGAAAGGCGCAGGACGGAACTATGACCCCAAAGGTGGTGATCGAAATTGTCTAATATCATCGAGCTGGAGAACTGCCCGGAGCTGAACTTCATCGAGAACATGACCTTGCAGGAGACGGAAGATCAAATGCGGGAACTGTACGCCGGATATTACCGGGAGCTGACCGGGAGAGACCCGGAGATCGGGGACGCCGACACGGTGAACCTGCTGATTAAAGCGTTCTGCGCGATGGAATATCAGACCATGCAGTATGCGGACGCAAAGGGCAGAATGGAAATGCTGAAAACCAGCACCGGGAGCGCCTTGGATGCGCTGGCGGCGCTGGTGGGGCTGACCAGGAAAGCACCGGAACGGGCCACGGCCTCTGTGCGGTTCAGCCTGGAGGAGCCGAGGAGCGTCGTTGTTGCTATCCCGGCGGGAACGCGGGTGAAAACCGAGGACGGGAAGTATTTCAACAGCCTGGAGTACGCCGAGATCAAGGCGGGCGAGGGCTATGCGGATGTTGTGGTGCAAGCTGAGGAAGCCGGAGCGGAGAGCAGCGGCATCCTTTCGGGTGCAATCAAAATACTGGTAGACCCCATTCCGTACATTTCCGGCGTGAGCAACACAACGCCGAGTACGGGCGGACTGGACACCGAGGACGACGACAGCCTGACCCGGCGCATCTACCTTGCGCCGAGCGTTTATAGCTGCGCCGGGCCGCGGGACGCCTATGAATACTATGCGCGGGAATGGCGTGGGGATGTGGCGGATGTCCGCATCGTAAGCCCACAGCCGGACGAGGTGAATATCTACTTCGTGATCGAGGATGAAACAGGGCTTCGGCTTCCGAACCCGACGGAGCTTGCGGGTATGGCGGAACACATGGACGACGAGACCATTCGCCCGCTGTGTGACCATGTAAGCTGCCTCGCACCGGAGGAGGTGGACTATACCATATCGTTCACCTATTGGATTGCAGAGAGCAACCAGAGAAGCGCAAGTGAAATCCAGAGCAAGGTAACGGCGGCGGTCAAGGACTTCCAGACATGGCAGCGGAAACTTGGGCGGGACATCAACCCGACGGAGCTGATCGCCCGCCTGCGGGCGGCGGGGGCAAAGCGGGTGAAGCTGACGGCCCCGGCGGATGTGGCCGTGCAGACCATGATGCTGCCGAAATGCACCGGTGTGACGGCGACCTACGGAGGGCTGGAGGATGATTAAAAGCCTGAGAGATGCGCAGATCATAGACGGCCTGCCGCGTATCGTGCGGGAACAGCCGTGGGTCAAGGCGCTGTCCATGGCCGCTGCCGTGCTGCACAAAAAGACCATGGATTATATCGACGGAAGCCAAATCTATACCGCCATCGACAGCGTGGCGGAGCCAGTGCTTGACGCCCTGGCGGTCAACTGGAAAATCGACTGGTATGACACCGGGTACGACATCGACCGGAAACGGCGCATCGTTAAAACAGCATTGACCATTCGGCGGACGATGGGCACAGTGGGCGCAGTCCGGGCGCAGGCGGACGCTATCTATCCGGGTTCAACCCTGGAGGAATGGTTTGAGTACGGCGGGACGCACGGGAGGTTCCGGCTGCGGGTGAACATCGTCACGGTGGAGGAACGGGAGGAATTTGAAGCGATGTCGCTCCGGGAGATCGAACGGCGGCTTGCGGCGGCAAAGCGGTTCAGCTCCCACTTGGAGGAGGTGGAATACTACGATGCGGGCGGCGTGGCGACAGCTTACGGAATGGCGGCCTATGTAGGCGCTGAGTTCGTGGAGAGCTGCACCACCATCCGGGTGAACCCAAGCCCGGACACCAAAACAGGGACGGCCACGGCACACGCCCTGGCGGCCTGCGTAGGAGCGGTAATCATCGACTTCGGGACAACCGAGAGAACAGGAGGATAAAACATGGCCTGGTTAGGCGTAATCACGAACAACGGAAACGACCTGCTGACCCGGTGGGTGGAGGGGAAGAACCTGCACATCACCAGAGCGGCGGCGGGGCAAGGGCGAGTGGAGCAGACCGCCATGCTGGCGCAGTCGGCTCTTGTGAACGAAAAGCAGACGGTGAGCATCGTGTCCAACACACCGGCAGAAAAGGGCCAGAGGCTCAAACTGCAAGTGACGGCACAGGCTGCGGTGGGGTACAACCTCAACCAGTTCGGCGTATGGGCGAGACTGGACGAGGAAGAAGATCAAATGATCGCCCTGTTCCAGACGGATACGGACATCGGCATTGAAATCCCGAGCAAGGAGGCCATGCCGGACTTTGTGTACACATTCTACGGGCTGCTGGCATTCTCCAACCAGGGAAACCTTACGGTCAAAATTGATGCCGCCGCTGTGGTGACGGCGGAAACCATGGGACAGGCAATCAATGAGGCCATGGGTGCCCACGCCGGAGACCGGGAGGCCCACGCGGCCCTGTTTGAGAAAAAGGCGGATTTGGGCGCTGACAGAAAAGTGGTGATCGACCAGCTCCCTGTAAACACGCCGAACGGTGTAGCGGGGCTGGACAAGGACGGCAAGGTGAGCGCCGCCCAGATGCCGGTGAACGCACCGAACGGCATAGCGGGACTTGGCGACGACGGGAAGATTGCGGCGGCGCAGCTCCCCAGCTATGTGGATGATGTGGTGGAGGGCTATTACCATGAGGGCGCTTTCTACTCTGACCCGGCCCACCGGGAGCAGATCACCCCGGAAAGCGGCAAGGTCTACATAGATGCGGAAACCAACATCACCTACCGGTGGAGCGGGCACAGCTATGCGCCCATCGGCTCCGACCTGGCTCTGGGCGAAACGCAGAGTACAGCCTACCGCGGTGACCGAGGCAAGATCGCCTACGACCACAGCATGACCAAGGAGGGAAACCCCCATGGCACGAAAGCCGCAGACATTGGCTATACCGACAACAAGGGGCTGGGGGCGAAAAACTTGCAGGGGGCCATGGACGCAGCCGCGCAAAGAGCAATCGACGCGCAGAAGTCTGCGGACGCGGCGCTGGACGCCATCACAAAAATTGGGCACACCATCGACGCTGTGCCCAGCCAGAACGGAACACTGACCTACACCGGCAGCGAGCAAAGCCCGACCTGGAACAGCTACAACCCGGAGACCATGACCATGGGCGGCGTGACCAAGGGGACGGACGCAGGTTCGTATAACGCCACATTTACCCCGAAGGAGGGGTACACCTGGGGAGACGGCACCAACGAGACAAAAACCGTAGTGTGGAAAATCGGGCGGGCCACGATCATGGCGGTGCCCAGCCAGTCCGGGGCGCTGGCCTATACCGGAAGCGCACAGACACCGAACTGGGCCAACTACGAAAGCACAAAGCTGACCCTGGGCGGAACCACCAGCGGAACCAATGCGGGAAGCTATGAGGCGACCTTTACGCCAAAGGGCAACTACCAGTGGCAGGACGGAAGCGCGACCGCCAAGACTGCCACATGGCGCATTGAACGGGCAAAGATCGCGGTGGTGCCCAGTCAGTCCGGAGCGCTGACCTATACCGGCGGGGCGCAAAGCCCGAGTTGGAGCAACTATGACAGCACAAAGCTGACCATGGGCGGCACTACCAGCGGAATTGCCGCGGGCAACTACAACGCGACATTTACGCCGAAAGAAGACTACCAGTGGCAGGATGGAAGTGTGGCCGCTAAAAATGCGGCGTGGGCCATTCAAAAGGCGGCAGGCACGCTGGCCCTCTCCCCCACCTCCATGACCCTGGACGCCTCTGCCAAGAGCAAGAGCATCACTGTGACCAAGAACGGCACGGGGGCGGTCTCGGCCACCGCATCGCCCAGCGGCGTGGTGACGGTGAGCGTGAGCGGGAACACGGTCACGGTGACTGCCGTTAAGGACGGAAACGCCACAGTGACGGTGAATGTGGCGGCGGACGCCAACCACACCGCCCCGAGTGCAAAGACCTGTTCTGTGAAGGTGGAGATGCCGAACATCTACGGCGTGGAGTGGGACGGCACCAGCACAACGGTGTGGAGCCGGACGGATAAGGCGGCAGGCTTCACGAACCCTGTGCCCTATGTGGCCGGACAGAGCAAGTACGGAAGCCCGTTCGATAACCTGATGCCCTGGAGCGGGATGGTTCGGTCAAGCGACCCCGCAGCGGGCGAGCTGGTGGCTATCCCGAAATTCTGGTTCAAGTGGACAAAGAGCGGGAGCCGGTTGAAACTCCAGATCGCGGACAAGGCGACGCCGGGGTTCCATGTCTCCCCGGCCCACGCAGACCGCGGGGATGGAAAGGGCGAGCGGAACACCGTGTACATTGGCCGGTATCACTGCCACACGAGCAACTGGAAAAGCCAGAGCGGCGGAAAGCCCAAGGCGAATATTACCAGAAGTGCGGCCCGCAACGGCATCCATGGCCTCGGCGGCACCATCTGGCAGAGCGACATCCAAATCCGCATGACGATCTGGATGCTGTACCTGGTGGAGTTCGCAGACTGGAACAGCCAAAAGACCATCGGCAAAGGCTGCGGAGACAACAGCGCCCCCGGAAACATGGGTTATACGGATAGTATGCCGTACCATACCGGAACTACGCAGAACAGCCGGGACAGCTACGGCCTGGGTACGCAGTACCGGAACATTGAGGGTCTTTGGGACAATGTATACGACTGGGGAGACGGCTGCTACTACAACAGCGCGGGGCTGAACATCATCATGAACCCCAACAATTTCAGCGACACCAGCGGAGGAACCGCCGTGGGCGTACCCACGAGCGGGTGGCCCAGCGCATTTGCGGTGGCGACGAAAAGCGGCCTGGAGTGGTGCATTTACCCCACGGCGACGGGGGGCAGCGAGACCACCTACTCGTCGGATTACTGGGACTTCGTCGCGTCCAACCCGTGTCTGTACTTCGGCGGTAACTATCTGTCTCTTATACACATCTCCGAGCCCACGA
>ENA-OZCT01000261-OZCT01000261.1-human-gut-metagenome-genome-assembly--contig:-NODE-261-length-12249-cov-4.712154_pt1 | contig 12249 bp, 7 predicted proteins | sample MGYA00244080_ERZ653566 | MGnify/ENA primary metagenome ERZ653566 (study PRJEB26926, sample SAMN06165172) | human gut metagenome | biome: ENVO:00009003; feature: ENVO:2100002; material: ENVO:00002003...
GAGTAAAATCGTGTTACGTAACCAAATAGATAAGATAAGACTCCTGTTCCGCAAAGACAGAGAGTCTTATCTTTGTTTTTACCGGATACTCGGATTTTATCCGCACAATATCCAGATCTACGAACAAGCGCTCCTGCACAAGTCATCTGCCGTCCGCTCCGAGAAGGGACGTCCGCTGAACAACGAACGACTGGAGTTTTTGGGTGACGCCATCCTCGACGCCATCGTAGGAGATATTGTCTATAAACGTTTCGAAGGGAAACGGGAAGGTTTCCTGACAAACACACGTTCCAAGATCGTACAACGGGAGACTTTGAACAAGTTAGCTGTGGAGATCGGTCTGGACAAACTTATCAAATATTCTACCCGCTCCTCTTCCCACAACAGTTATATGTACGGGAATGCTTTCGAAGCATTTATCGGAGCCATTTATCTTGATCAGGGGTATGGGCGTTGCAAGCAGTTTATGGAGCAGCGGATCATCAACCGTTATATTGATCTGGACAAAATATCCCGCAAAGAAGTTAACTTCAAGTCCAAGCTTATCGAATGGAGCCAGAAGAACAAGATGGAGGTTTCCTTTGAGTTGATCGAGCAGTTCCTCGACCATGACAGTAATCCCGTTTTCCAGACAGAGGTTCGTATCGAAGGGCTTCCTGCCGGAACCGGTACGGGCTATTCCAAAAAAGAGTCTCAGCAGAATGCCGCACAAATGGCTATCAAGAAGGTGAAAGACCAGACATTTATGGATACAGTCAATGAAGCAAAGTTGCAGCATTCGATGCCGTCAGAAGTGGACACAGAGTTGGTTGAGCCCGAATTGACTGAGTCGGAAGCCATGGAACCGGATACCTTGGAGACCGAAACACCGGAAGTGGAAACGGCTACAAATGAAGTCGAAACGACTGTTAATGAGATCGAAGCAACAGAAACTGAAAAGGCATGATGCCTCCAACTACTATCCTAACGATAAAAGAGTAAATTATAAGTTAACCGAAACAAATCCCCATACGGCGGCCTTGAATTACTAAATCGTGATCTTCAGTTACCAACTTCAATTTACCGGCCACTTCTTCAAGAGGGATGGATGAAATGTCATCTCCTTTTAAAGCAATCATACGCCCGAATTGCTCGTTAGCAATCAATTCTGTCGCGTGTCCTCCCATACGGGTAGACAGATTACGGTCAAAAGGAGTAGGCGAACCGCCACGCTGAATATATCCCAATACAGTTTCACGTGTTTCGATACCCGTTTCATATTCTATTTCCTGTGCGATGTATTCCGCAGCACGTTTCCGGCCATCCGTCAGGATGCCTTCTGCCACCACTACAATGGAATAGGGTTTGCCTTTTTTCAGTCTTTCGAGGATTGTATTTCCTATATTCTTGATGTTGTAAGGGATTTCGGGGACAAGAATGACGTCACCGCCACCCGCCATGCCCGAATACAGGGCAATCCAACCGGCTTTATGCCCCATCACTTCAATAACCATCACTCTTTTGTGCGAGCTGGCGGTAGAATGCAAGCGGTCGATGGCGTCCGTAGCGATGCTCACGGCAGAGTCAAATCCAAAGGAAATATCCGTTCCCCAAATATCATTATCAATAGTTTTGGGGACCGATACGATGTTGACGCCCATTGCGGCAAATTTAGCGGCAGTTTTCTGCGTTCCGTTTCCTCCGATGCAGACGACACAATCCAGTCCCATTTCCTGAATATTCTGAAGAATCAGTGCCGGCTTGTCGACATCCGAGACAACGCCTCCTTTTTTAAAAGGTTTCTCGCGCGAAGTACCCAACATCGTACCCCCTTGGTTCAACAATCCGGATAAGGATTTATCAGTAAAGGATTCGATGTCTTTTGTCAGCAAACCTTGAAAACCACTATGAATTCCTATTACTTCCATCCCATAGTGATTGATGGCAGTTTTGCACACGCCACGGATAGTGGCATTTATACCGGGGCAGTCTCCTCCGGAAGTCAGGATTCCAATTCTCATTGTCGTTTTTTTTAGTCAGAAACTCGGGATTCAAGAGAAGTCGCCAAATTTTAACGATTATTTCCGTCGTAAAGATAGAAAAAAAAGATAAATAAGGTTACTTTTGCACGACTAAACATTATTATGTTAAAGCAGAAATGAATATTACAAAGATTATTAGTAAGACTTTCGATTCCCGTTTAAAACAAATAGACCTTTATGCTAGTCAGGCTAGTGAGATACAGCACCGTGTGCTGAGTCGCTTAGTGAACCAAGCTGCACAGACAGAGTGGGGAAAAAAGTACGACTACACCTCCATCCGTAGCTATGAGGATTTCAGAAACCGCCTTCCAATACAGACTTATGAGGAAATAAAGCCTTATGTAGAACGCTTGCGGGCGGGGGAACAGAATCTGCTTTGGCCATCGGAAATACGCTGGTTTGCCAAATCATCCGGAACGACCAATGATAAAAGCAAATTCCTGCCTGTCAGCAAAGAAGCTCTGGAAGACATTCACTATAGAGGCGGTAAAGATGCTGCGGCACTCTACTTCCGCATCAATCCGGACAGTCACTTTTTCTCGGGAAAAGGGTTGATTCTGGGAGGCAGCCATAGTCCGAACCTCAACTCCAACCATAGTTTGGTGGGAGACTTGTCGGCGATTCTGATTCAGAACGTCAATCCGTTAATCAATTTCATTCGTGTGCCGAGCAAGAAAATCGCTTTGATGAGCGAATGGGAAACCAAAATAGAAGCAATAGCCAACAGTACTATTCCGGTCAATGTGACCAGTTTGTCCGGTGTACCCTCATGGATGCTGGTACTTATCAAGCGTATTCTCGAAAAGACCGGCAAACAAACTCTGGAGGAAGTGTGGCCGAATCTGGAAGTATTCTTCCACGGCGGAGTGGCTTTCACCCCTTATCGTGAGCAGTACAAACAGGTGATTCACTCAAAGAAGATGTATTATGTAGAGACCTACAACGCTTCCGAAGGGTACTTTGGTACGCAGAACGATCTTTCAGACCCTGCCATGTTGCTGATGATCGACTACGGTATTTTCTACGAGTTCATTCCATTGGAAGAAGTTGATAAGGAAAATCCACGCGCTTACTGCCTCGAAGAGGTGGAGCTTAACAAGAATTACGCAATGGTGATTTCTACGTCCTGCGGATTGTGGCGATACATGATCGGTGATACGGTGAAGTTTACCAGCAAGAACCCATATAAGTTCGTCATCACAGGACGTACGAAGCATTTCATCAATGCTTTTGGAGAAGAACTGATTGTAGATAATGCCGAAAAAGGCTTAGCTAAGGCTTGTGCCGAGACAGGTGCACAGGTGAGCGAATACTCTGCCGCACCGGTATTTATGGACGAACATGCCAAATGCCGTCATCAATGGCTGATAGAATTTGCCAAGATGCCGGATTCCGTAGAGAAATTTGCCGCAATACTTGATGCTACATTGAAAGAAGTAAATTCGGACTATGAGGCGAAGCGTTGGAAAGATATTGCTCTGCAACCACTGGAAGTCATCGTTGCGCGTCCGGGATTGTTCCATGACTGGCTGGCACAGAAGGGAAAATTAGGCGGACAGCACAAAGTGCCCAGATTAAGCAATACACGCGAGTATATAGAGTCAATGCTGGTGCTGAACAACGAATAAAGTTATCCGAACAAATTAAATCATTATATGACAGAAAGTATCCTACAGTGTACATAATATGCACTGTGGGACTTTTTTTGTATCACCAGCTTGCAACTGGTATCTGCAACGCTATAAGCAACAGATAAAGAATAAAATGAGTCGATTCTGTTGCAGATGGCAGATGATTTTTACTTTTTCAAACTTTATAGAGACTGAAGCAATGATTCTTCTACAATGATTCCACCGCCTAACAACAAGCCATCTTTATAGAAGGCAGCAGCCTGCCCGGATGCGATTGCCGTCAACGGTTCGTGAAGTTGTACATGCAGGAAGTTATCCGTTGTAACTGTCACAGTACAATGATTTTCCTGTTTCCGATAGCGAATCTTCACAATGATATCCGCATGCCCTAACAAACGTTCCCGATTAACAATATTCCAATCTTTAAGGAACATCTCCGTTTTCTCCAAAGCCTGTAGGGAAGCAAGTACTACTTCATTCTTTTCCGGGCGAATTTCCTTCACAAAGACGGCACGATTCAAATGAATGCCCAAGCCACGCCGCTGTCCGACGGTATAAAAAGGATAGCCCTCATGCCAGGCTATAAAATCTCCCTTTTCATCGACGAATCGTCCACGTCTGACTTCCGTTGACCAAGTCTGACCTGCACTGACCTGTGGCTGACCTACGCTGACCTGCGACTGACAATTGCTGACCAACCACTTTTTCAGAAAGCTTCGATAATCCATCGGGCAAAAGCAAACTCCCAAACTGTCCCTTTTCACCGCCACTTTCTGAAATCCCCGTTCAGCAGCAAAGGCACGTGCTTCCACTTTGGTAATATCTCCCATCGGAAGCATCATTCTCCGAAGAATATCCTGTTTGAGTCCCCATAAGAAAAAGGTCTGATCCTTGTCCGAATCGGCAGCGTAAGTTATATAACAGGTATCATCCACCTTTACTTTCCGTACATAATGCCCCGTAGCAATATAAAAAATCCCCATTTCATCGGCAATTTTGGATAGAAGAGGCCATTTCAGATAGTTATTGCACAATGTGCAGGGCACAGGAGTATGTCCCACCATATATTCACGCACAAAATATTCGATGATCTGTTTGCGGAATATCTCACGGGCATCATACGTGATATGGCGGATTCCCAAACGCTCTGCCAAATGGCGGGCATCTTCCAGATATTCGGTCGAGTCGTTCAACTCATAGAAACGGAAAGTAACTCCGGTCACCTCATATCCGGCTTCCAGCAATCGCATGGCAGCTACGGAACTGTCCGTACCGCCGCTCATTCCTAACAATACTCGTTTGTTTTCTTCCATCATGCTGCAAAATTAAGGATTTTCCCGTATCTTTGTTTGTTAAAGCCTAAAGAGAATGGAAGAGAAAGCAAATACCGGACAAGTTATCATCGTTTTAACCGAACATCTGACGTTCGGCACACTGCTGATTCCTTATATGGCAGAGAAATCTGACGACGGTACATACCAACTCATTGAACAGGCTTTTCACGCTTCACCCGAAGCAATCAGCCGAATGAACGAGGCCGAGCAACAAGCTATCGACATCGCCTCACATTATACAGAGAAATATCTGATGGGGATCTATTCGCGCGAGAAAACAGTATCCCGTTTTCTGCGTAAATTATCCGAAGATCCGGAACGGGTAAAGAACAATATCCGCCCATTCATCGAGAAAAAGTTGCAGGAGATGCTGGCATTGATACGCCATCATAATCTGCCTCTGTATCAGAAACAGGTCGGAAGCAAACTGCTATATGCGCATCATGCCTATCATGTGCACCCTCATGACGTAGAGATCCGTTTTACGTTTCTTGCCGACGAGACCAATTTCCGCTACCAGCTGCAATGCTATTATGACGGGCAGCCGCTCTCATTAAGTGAGCAGAAGCCTGTTATCGTGCTGACCTCCTCACCGTCTGCCCTTTTACTGGGAATGGAGCTGTACTTCTTTCCGCATATTGAGAGCGTACGCATTCTGCCCTTTACCAAGAAAAAGAAAATCAGCGTCCCTGCTTCCCAAATCGAGAAATATATCGATAACATCGTCATTCCGATAGCACGCTATCATGAAATTACGACTCAGGGACTGAATATCATTGAAGAGACGTATGCCTGCGAAGCTGTCCTGTCTCTTGAAGATACCATTTACGACGAACAGATGTTGCGGCTTAGCTTCCGTTATGGAGACCAGTCATTTACTCCCGACACCGTGACCGAAATGAAGAAGATCATTTACCGGAACGATTTCGGCGAGATATTCTTCTTCCGTCGGGATAGCGATGCCGAAGAAGAGAAGCTCCGGATGTTAACGGATTCCGGCTTGCAACGAGTCAGCGACGTTCATTTCAAGCTGTCGCCCGATGCGCCTGAAAAGACAATTACCGAATGGATCAGTACATATCGGGAGATGCTCCAACAGTCTTTTCTGCTGACAGGAAATATGGAGAATACCCCTTACTGTCTGGACGAAATCCGCATCGAACAGAGTTGTGATGATGAGCCCGACTGGTTTGAACTGCATATCACGGTAGTCATCGGCAATCTGCGAATCCCTTTCTCACGCTTCCGCAAGCACATCCTTGAAGAGAAAAGAGAGTTTCTGTTACCGGACGGACGCATGATTCTTTTACCGGAAGAATGGTTCAGCAAATATGGAAACCTGTTGGAACTGGGCACCCAGACGGAGACGGGGATTCGTCTGAAACCGACCTTTGTCGGTGCCGTACAATCGGCTTTAGAAGAGAACGGACCTAAAAACCTGCCTTTCAAGAGAGAGATACGTAATGTTCCTGTTCCCCAAGGACTGAAAGCGGAACTACGACCCTATCAGCAGAAGGGATTCTCATGGATGGTGCAGCTGAACAAGCAAGGATTCGGCGGCTGCCTGGCAGATGATATGGGACTTGGAAAGACACTTCAGACCCTGACACTGTTGCAATATATATACAAACCGCTTTCTCCCGATGCGGTCACTGCTCCTATGAAGCCCGTATTTACAGAAACCACAGCTTCCGACAATCAGCCGGACAAGGAATGTACTGCCGGCAATCCTCCCGCCAGAGAGCAGATAGCAGATGCCGAAGGACAATTCTCCTTATTCTCGTTCTCCTCCGAAGATGAGCTGCTGCCGGACACACGGGAAATCAGAGAGAAAAATAAACCGAAAGAAAATGATCATAGACAGGAACACGGAAAGAACTCCCGTAAGCCTGCCACTTTGATCGTTGTCCCCACTTCCCTGCTCCACAACTGGCGAAGAGAGGCTAAACGCTTCACGACTCTTGCGATAGCGGAATATAACAGCAACACCACGTTTCCCAAAGGACATCCGGAAAAGTTCTTCAATCATTTCCATCTGATATTCACGACTTATGGGATGATGAGGAATAACATTGATATTCTCCGCTCCTACACATTCGAATACATCGTACTTGATGAGAGTCAGAATATCAAGAACAATGATTCCCTTACTTTCCGTTCGGTCATCCAGTTGCAGGGCAAGCACCGGATTGCACTTACCGGTACGCCTATCGAGAACTCTCTCAAAGATTTGTGGGCACAGTTCCGTTTTCTGCAACCGGACCTGCTAGGAGAAGAAAGCGCTTTTCATAAGCAATTTATCATTCCGATCCGGCAAGGAAACGTCCGTATGGAGAAAAGGCTGCAACAGATCATCGCTCCGTTTATCCTTCGCAGAAGCAAGAGCGAGGTAGCGCCGGAACTTCCCCCGCTTACCGAAGAAACGATCTATTGCGCCATGTCCGAAAAGCAGGATGAGAGCTACGAACAGGAGAAAAACAGCCTCCGCAACATATTACTCCAGCAACCCGAAAACAGAGACAGATACCATATGTTCAGCATCCTGAACGGTATCCTGCGTCTCCGTCAACTGGCTTGCCATCCGCAGCTTATCTTTCCCGACTTCGACGGGATATCGGGAAAAACGGAACAAATCATCGATACCTTTGACACACTAAGAAGTGAAGGACATAAGGTACTTATTTTTTCTTCCTTTGTCCGGCATCTGGAGATACTTGCCGAGGTATTCCGCCAACGGGGCTGGAAGTATGCTCTGCTGACCGGTTCCACCAACAACCGACCTTCCGAAATCGCCCATTTCACCGAGCAAAAGGATGTGCAGGCATTCCTTATTTCTTTGAAAGCAGGAGGAGTCGGTCTTAACCTTACACAAGCCGATTATGTATTTATCATTGATCCCTGGTGGAATCCTGCTGCCGAGTCACAAGCCATCGCCCGTGCACATCGTATCGGTCAGGATAAACAGGTTATCGCCTATCGTTTTATTACTCAGAACAGTATCGAAGAAAAGATTCTCCAACTACAGGAGGACAAGAGGAGGCTGGCAGAAACATTTATTACGGATAGTGAGGCACTGCCTGCACTGAGCAATGAGCAGTGGGCGGATTTGCTGCAATAACAATCAAACATCTCACTATTGCACCATAAAAGTGCATAATCTAAGCATATTTTAATTACCACGCACTTTGTAGTCATCCATTTTCTCCTATCTTTGCAACCCAAAACAATGCGACATGAAATACAAACTCATAGTGCTCGACCTCGACGGCACACTCACCAATTCTAAAAAGGAAATCTCTTCCCGCAACCGGGAAACGCTGATACGCATACAAGAACAAGGTATCCGTCTGGTACTTGCATCAGGGCGACCGACTTACGGCATCGTACCGCTCGCCAACGAGTTACGCATGAATGAGTTCGGCGGATTTATCCTGTCCTATAACGGTGGAGAGATCATCAACTGGGAAACCAAAGAAATGATGTACGAGAATGTACTGCCCAATGAAGTCGTTCCGGTACTCTACGAATGTGCCCGCACCAATCATCTAAGCATACTGACTTACGACGGAGCAGAAATAGTGACCGAAAACTCACAAGATCCGTATGTACAAAAAGAAGCCTTTCTCAATAAAATGGCGATACGGGAAACAAACGACTTCCTGACTGACATCACCCTCCCGGTAGCCAAGTGCCTCATCGTCGGGGATGCCGGCAAGCTGATTCCTGTAGAATCCGAGCTTTGCATCCGCCTGCAAGGAAAGATCAATGTCTTCCGTTCGGAACCTTATTTCCTGGAGTTGGTTCCGCAAGGTATCGACAAGGCTTTATCCCTCAGCGTACTGTTGGAAAATATAGGAATGACACGCGAGGAAGTGATAGCTATAGGCGATGGCTACAATGACCTGTCGATGATCAAGTTTGCTGGTATAGGCATAGCGATGGGCAACGCGCAGGAGCCTGTGAAGAAGGCTGCCGACTACATTACGCTGACTAATGACGAAGATGGGGTTGCGGAAGTGATAGAACGGTTACTCTAATCATATTATACAGACCATGCTTTCTGTCCCCGTATGTGTGAAAGTTATCCTCCCATCTTGTCCTTCAACTTTCTCAACGGAGCCAGCAGTCTTTCAATCAGCCTCATATCCTCCGTCACAATCTCAGCAACCCCTTTCATCTCACGGGTTAAGGGCAAATCCTTACCATAATTAGTCCGCATTCCATCCGGTAGTTCTATATCAACCACATACATATTCTCGGCAGTAGGAACAGGAGAAACACTACAGACCCGCCCCTTAACATAGCCAAACTCCTGGTCAGGATAGTTATTCAAACGGATGTTAACCTCTTGCCCCGATTTCACTTTACCGGAGCCTTGAACCGGAAGCAATGCCTTCCCCATTGGTAAAGCTCCTTCATCGGGTGCAATCACAAAAACACTTTCACCGGAAGCCACATTCTGATTATTACTCCATACACTCATGAAAGTCAGTTTTCCTGATATGGGCGCCACTAACAAATAACTTTGCTCCCAAGTTGTGATACTTACCTGCAATTGCTCAACTGTATTTTTAAGATTCACGATATGTTTCTGTTCTTCTGTCAGTGCCTGGTGCTGGACGTCAAGCAAACTTTCCTTCCCCTGCTCTATTTGCATCTCAATTTGAGAAAGCGACATCCGCATTCCTTCGTAACCTTGCAATTGTTGCAGATAACTACGCTCCGACTCATCATATTCCGCTGCAATCATCGCATTTTTCTTATACAGAGTAGAATCACGTCCATAAATACGTTTTATCAACATCTGCTCTTGTCCGCCCAACTGGAATTGTTTCTCTGCCAGTTGGTAATACGTCTTCTGACTCTCCAAAAGTTTCCGACTGCTCTCCAGTTTCCTGCGGTAATAATCCTGTTTCACGAAACTCGCATAATCTTTCAGAACAGAAATAAACGAAGCATAGGCAGGCTGCACTTCGCCTAGTTGCAAATATTGCCCGTCGAAAAGCTGTTCGGCCATACTCAGGACAAACCCTTGAGCTTCCCATTGTTTCATGCGCTCTTTCAGTAAAAACAAATCTTCCGCTTTTGCTGAATTCTCTATCATTCCCAACACAGCCTCCTTCCTGACTACCGCACCGTTCTCCACACACAACTCTTCCAATCTTCCGGCTACCCTAGCAACCACATAAGCTGGAGGATTCTGTGTACTAACCGTAATCTCCGCTTCCACTACATCCGGATATTTAAACAGATAGCTCCCAATCAGTAGAATGATAACAATACAAAACAAGACAGTGATCCCCCAACGGAGAATCCACACAGGAACGTGGCTCATCACTTCCTGCACTTCTTCGCTCCGAAGTTCTATTTCTTTATATTCCTTTTTGTCTTCTTGTACCATAAATGCTCCTTCCTACTGCCCTAGTTCCAACTGGTTCTTCACTAATTCATAATACAGTCCTCGCTTCTCTGTCAATTCCTGGTGGGTACCTTCTTCCATGATGCGCCCTTTATCCAGCACTACAATCTTATCAGCATCTTTCACAGTACTCAAGCGATGGGCTACTACAACTACTGTTTTGCCTTTATAAAACTCATGTAAATGTTCCATAATCTCCTTCTCATTATTGGCATCCAAGGCATTCGTAGCCTCATCGAAAAAAAGAAATTCAGGATTCTTATAGACGGCACGGGCAATCAGGATGCGTTGCCGTTGCCCCTGACTGATACCATTTCCCTCCATACCGATTTTGGTGTTATAGCCTAAAGGCAGCGAATCGATAAAGTCACGAATATTGGCTACCGTAACAGCATGCCGGAGTCTTTCAATATCAATCTGCTCCTCACCAACGGCAATATTCTGAGCAATAGATTCGGAAAATATAAATCCGTCCTGCATCACCGACCCCGTACGGGAACGCCATAAATGAGGATTGATATTTTCAAGAGGAGTCTCTCCCAGTTTTATTTTTCCTTTGTTGGGAGTATAAAAACCTAATAACAGTTTTATCAGCGTAGTCTTTCCGCTACCGCTCGCACCAACTATCGCAGTCACTTTCCTTTCCGAAATATGCAGATTCAAGTCTTCCAATACATAGTCCCTTTCCGCCCCGTCATAGCTGAAAGAGAGTCCTTCGATACAGATATCGCGTTCCTCCGGCAGCAATGTTAGTTTTGATTCGATATTCTGTTCCTCATCTTCCTTGCCATGCACTTCGTTCAATCGCTCCAGACTGATCTTGGCATCCTGAAGTTGTTGGACAAAACCGATGAAGGAACCGATAGGTCCCGATAACTGACCGATAATATAGGTAAGAGACATCATCATGCCCAAAGTCATTTCGCCGTCCACCACCGATTTGGCAGCAATAAAAGAGATGACGATGTTGGTAGTTTGGTTAAAGAAGATGGAACCCACCTGTTGGGTTTGTCCCAATGCAAGACCTTTCACGCTAATCTTGAAGAGTTTCACCTAAATTCGCTCCCATTGCCAACGTTTTTGCTTTTCGCAGTTGTTCAGTTTAATTTCCTGCATAGCGGTTACAAGCTGTATCAGGCTGCTCTGTTCACCCGCCGCCTGTGCAAAGCGACGGATATCCAGTTCCCGACGATATCTCATGAAGAGAAGTATCCAGCAGACATAAAGAGAGTTGCCAACCAGAAAGATGGCAAGAATACCCAAGTTATAATAAGCCAGTACGAAAGCAAAGATAAAGAAGTTGACAAATGAGAACAATGTACTGATAGAAGAGCCGGTAAGGAAAGACTCAATACGTCCGTGGTCACCGATGCGCTGCATGATATCTCCTATCATTTTCGTATCGAAATAATGCAAAGGTAGCTTCATCAGCTTGACCAGAAAGTCTGAAATGAGTGCGATATTGATACGGGCATTCATATGAAGCATAATCCAGCTACGAATAAATTCTACGGAGAGCTGAGAAAGAGAGACGACCAGCTGAGCTATCAATATCAAAGTAATAAAAGACAGATTACCTCCATGAATGCCGACATCCACCAGAGACTGGGTAAGGAAAGGAAAGATGAGTTGCAGCACACTGATAGTCAGCATACCCAAAACTAATTGGATTAACTGCTTTTTATAGGGAGTCAGATACTTCAGGAAAAAAGAGAGGCTGCGCTCCCCCGCCCTTTTCTCATCATCCATTTCATAAAAGTCGGGAGTAGGATCTAATGTCAGGGCAGCCCCCTTTTCTTCCCCACCTACTTTCGTGGAAATCCAGCATTTCCTGAATTCTTTTT
>ENA-OZCT01000273-OZCT01000273.1-human-gut-metagenome-genome-assembly--contig:-NODE-273-length-12012-cov-4.668981_pt1 | contig 12012 bp, 7 predicted proteins | sample MGYA00244080_ERZ653566 | MGnify/ENA primary metagenome ERZ653566 (study PRJEB26926, sample SAMN06165172) | human gut metagenome | biome: ENVO:00009003; feature: ENVO:2100002; material: ENVO:00002003...
TCTACACCTATTAAGTCGTCGGCAGCGTCAGATGTGTATAAGAGACAGGGATACCGAATAGTTCGTCAACATCGGGAACGGGCGGTTCAAACGGGAATAAATCCGGCGTAGGGCACGAACGAAAGCGTCGTATTGGCCATCACCGGAAGCCGATTCCTCGTAAGCCTCGCCATTGATCTCGATCTTCAAGGTAGCCACCGGTTTCAGCCCTTGGGCCAAGGATAAGGAATAGTTCAAGATCCGGATTTTCTGATCCTCCAGCGCATTATCATGATGAAGCACATCGCTGATAATATAAGGAAGATCCTCCGGGGTAACCATTTCTTTCTTATCCCCTAACTCAATGATCCGTTCCGTAACCTTACGCATCGAACCCTCGTCCATGTCGATACCGAGCGCTTCCAGATTCTTGCGGATATTCGCTTTTCCGGAGGTCTTGCCCAAGGCGTACTCGCGAACCCGTCCGAAACGTTCAGGAAGCAAGTCGTTGCAATACAAGTTATTCTTGCTATCACCGTCTGCGTGAACACCGGCGCACTGCGTAAACACATGCTCTCCGATGATCGGCTTATTGGGCGGGATATGCACCCCGGAGTAGGTCTCAACCAAACGGCTAGCCTTGTTTATCTTTTCCTCCCTCAAGCTCGTCTCCTCTCCCAACTGGTCCTTGATAACGGCAAGTACGCTACTCAAAGGAGCGTTACCCGCACGCTCTCCCAAACCGTTCACGGTCGTATGGATTCCCTTGATACCCGCACGGATGGCGGAATATACATTCGCGACGGCAAGATCATAGTCGTTATGCGCATGGAAGTCAAACCGTAAATCAGGGTAACGGTCCACCATCATCTTGCAATACTCGTAGGTATTTCCGGGATTCAAGACTCCCAAGGTATCCGGGAGCATGAAACGGCGGATCGGAAGTCCTTTCAACGCATCGATTACCAAGAATACGTAATCCGGGGAATGCTTAATACCGTTCGACCAGTCCTCCAAATAGATATTCACGTCGATCTTCCGTTTCGCCGCTTCCAATACGACCGTACGAATATCGTCAACGTGTTGCTCGGGAGTCTTTCGAAGCTGTTCGGTGACATGCTTATAAGAGCCCTTGCAAAGCAAGTTCACGACACGGCAACCTGCGGATTCAATCCAGTCGAGAGAGACCGTACCATCCACGAAACCCAAGACCTCCAATTTGTCTAGGTTTCCGGAACGGGCGGCCCAAGCGGCTACACGCTTCACGGCCTCAAACTCTCCGTCCGACACACGGGCGGAGGCGATCTCCACCCGGTTCACGCCTAAGTCGCTCAGCAGCACTTGCGCTATGCTGAGCTTCTCGTGAGCGGCGAAGGAGACGCCCGAAGTTTGCTCCCCATCTCTGAGGGTTGTATCCATTATTTCTATCATAATCAGCGTGCTGCCTCGAAGGCTTCTATCTTTGATTTATTTGCCAGTAAATAGTCGATATCGTCCAATCCGTTGATCAGGCAATCCTTTTTATAGGCGTTGATCTCGAAATGCTCGCTTTTGCCCGTAGCCTTGTTCGTGATCGTTTGCTCCGGTAGATTTACCTCGACCTCAGTTTTCGGGTCCTTGTAAATCGAATCGAACAATTCAGCGAGGAACTCTTCAGTCACAACAACCGGCAGCACGAAGTTGTTCAACTCGTTGTTTTTATGGATATCGGCGAAGAAACTGGAGACCACGACACGGAAACCGTAATCGGCGATCGCCCAAGCCGCATGCTCACGGCTGGAACCGGAACCGAAGTTCTTTCCTGCTACCAATATCTTTCCGCTATACGTAGGATCGTTCAAGACGAATGATTCGATCTTATTACCTTCCTTATCATATCGCCAATCCCGGAATAAGTTCTCGCCGAACCCTTCCTTGGTAGTCGCTTTCAGAAAGCGGGCTGGGATAATCTGGTCGGTATCCACGTTCTCTAAAGGAAGAGGCACGCAAGTGCTTGTGATTATATTGAATTTTGTTTTCATCTTATGCTACTTTATTAGATTAGTCTTTACATCAGTTCTCTCGGGTCCGTGATCTTACCTGTCACAGCGGCGGCGGCGGCCACAAGCGGCCCCGCCAAGATGGTGCGAGCACCCGGTCCTTGGCGGCCCTCGAAATTACGGTTGGAAGTGGAGACCGCATATTTACCCGCCGGAACCTTATCCTCATTCATCGCCAGACAAGCCGAACATCCCGGTTGACGAAGGACGAAGCCGGCCTCGGCCAAAACCTTGTCGATCCCCTCGGCACGAATCTCCCGTTCTACCTGCCAACTGCCGGGAACCAGCCAAACCGTTACATCATCCGCTTTCTTCTTTCCTTTCACCAAAGAGGCGAAAGCACGGAAATCCTCGATACGGCCATTCGTACAGCTACCTAAAAAGACATAATCCACTTTCTTACCCAACATAGACTCGCCTGCCTTGAAGCCCATATAATCCAAAGACTTCTTATAAGAGATACGGCCTGCCTCGGGCACGCTTTCTAAGGAGGGGATATCTTTGCTGATACTCATACCCATGCCCGGGTTCGTTCCGTACGTAACCATCGGGTCGATATCCTCGGCGTGGAAAACGATCTCCTTATCGAACTTAGCGTCCGGATCACTATACAGCTGACGCCACTCGCTCACCTTCCGCTCCCATTCCTCGCCTCTCGGGGCAAACTCACGGTCTTTCAAATAATCGAAAGTAACATCATCCGGAGCGATCATACCGCCACGGGCACCCATCTCGATCGAAAGGTTACAGATCGTCAGACGTTCCTCCATGGTCGTATTACGAATCGCCTCGCCAGCGTACTCTACGAAATAGCCCGTAGCACCGCTGGTACTCATCTTACTAATAATGTATAAGGCAAAGTCCTTCGCCGTAACGCCCGGTTTACGTACACCATCGATCGTGATACGCATCGTTTTCGGCTTACGCTGCATGATACATTGGGTAGCCAAGGTCATCTCCACCTCGCTCGTACCGATACCGAAGGCGATAGCGCCCATGGCACCGTGCGTAGAAGTATGGGAGTCGCCACAAACGATCGTCATACCCGGCTGCGTCAAGCCTGTCTCCGGACCTACCACATGGATGATACCATTCTTCGGATGTTGAAGACCGTAATACGTCAAGCCAAAATACTTAGCGTTCTCTTCCAAGGTATCCACTTGATTCTTGGATATAGGGTCCTCGATAGGCTTATCTTGGTTCAATGTCGGGATATTGTGGTCCGGCATACAAGTGATTTGCGCGGGACGGAAGGGCTTCAATCCACGTGCACGTAATCCGGCGAAAGCCTGCGGGCTAGTCACCTCATGACAATACAGACGGTCGATATACAATTGTATGGTTCCGTCGGGCAACGTGTCCACCACGTGTTTGTCCCAGATTTTCTCAAATAATGTCTTGCTCATTGTCTTGTCTATTTTTAGTCTACTATAAACTTATTGATGGCGTCCACGAAAGCCTCCACGGAAGCGGCGATAATATCGGTATTCGCGGAGAACCCATAATAGGTAGCCCCGTTATACTCTACCTGCATATGCACCTTGCCCGTATCATCGCTACCTTTATTAATGGCTTGAATCAAGAATTCCTGAATCGTCATGTCACTATTACTAATGGCTTTTTTCACCGCCTTGATACCCGCATCAACCGGACCGTTACCAGCCGCGGCCTCGTATTTTCTTACTCCCGACAAATTTAAACAAATACTTGCGACTGATTGTACTCCAACACCACTAGTTACCTGTAAATATTCCAATTTAATACGGTGTGTGGCCGTACGATCCTTTCCGACCAACATCAAAACATCATCATCATTAATATCTTTCTTACGATCGGCCAGTTTCAAGAACTCATCATACACCTTGTCCAATTTCTCCTGCTCCAGATCCACACCTAAAACATGCAGGCGATGCTTCAACGCCGCACGACCGCTACGAGCAGTCAATACGATCGCGTTATCATCGATACCCACATCCTTCGGATCGATGATCTCGTAGGTTTGCGCATTCTTCAAAACGCCATCTTGATGGATACCGGAGGAGTGAGCGAATGCGTTACGTCCGACAATAGCCTTATTCGGTTGTACCGGCATATTCATCAAGCTAGAAACCATACGGCTCGTACTATAGATCTTATTCGTCGTGATATTGGTGATGATATCACGTTCTTTATGGCTCTTGAAAATCATGGCGACTTCTTCCAATGACGTGTTACCTGCACGCTCACCGATACCGTTTACGGTTACCTCCACCTGACGGGCTCCGTTCAACACGCCTTGTACGGTATTCGCAGTAGCCATACCCAAGTCATTATGGCAATGAGTGGAAAGAATAGCGTTATGTACGCCATCCACATGTTCCATCAGATACTTAATCTTCGCCCCGTACTCATCCGGCAAGCAATATCCTGTCGTATCCGGGATATTCACTACGGTAGCCCCGGCCTTGATCACGGCCTCCACGACACGGGCCAGATATTCATTATCCGTACGCCCGGCATCCTCACAGTAGAATTCTACGTCCTCCACATACTTTTTAGCGTATTTCGTGGCGGCGATCGCACGCTCTATAATCTCCTCTCTCGTGGAGTTAAACTTGTATTTGATATGAGAATCAGAAGTACCGATACCCGTATGAATACGTCCTCGCTTAGCGAATTTCAACGCCTCGGCTGCCACGTCGATATCTTTCTCCACCGCACGGGTCAAGGCACAGATGGTCGGCCAAGTCACGGCCTTTGAGATCTCAACCACACTCTTAAAATCCCCGGGACTGGAGACAGGGAAACCAGCCTCGATCACATCAACACCTAGCTGTTCCAACGCCTTAGCTACTTGAATCTTTTCCACTGTATTCAACTGGCATCCCGGAACCTGTTCACCATCACGTAAGGTGGTGTCGAAAATAAATAATCTGTCTGACATAATCTTATATTCTTAATTTACTAATATCCTATACTAACTAAAAAAGCCTCTCTCACAAGGAAGTGAGAAAGGCTCTTTCATATATCGTAATGCTCGCAAAGCATACAGTCTCACTTCCTATCCCGTTCCCAGAGTAGAATAATGTTTAGAGAAATAATGAGACTATTTTGCAAGTTGCGTGTCATTGTTCTTGTCTTTATTGTTTTTGTTTCAACGTTGCAAAGATACGGCCTTTTTCGAGACCAGCAAATATAATTCGAAGTTTTTTACAGGATATTTCTTATAAAACGTAAGATAAACAATTGCATCTGTTACTAAATAACACTGCCCATCGTTAGGTCGTAACGATGGGCAGTATAAGCTGCTTACGATGCCCATCATAAAGGCCTTATGATGGGCATTGTTATGATACGATAAAAACGGCTTGCGCTAACGAACCACGACCTTCTTCACGAACGAGGCATCCGGAGCTGTACACTTCAAGAAATAGACACCGGCATGACCTACCGGAATCTCCATCTTGCCGCAAACCTTTCCTTCGAAAATAACGATACCGGCTACGTCAACCACCTTCAAGGCAACCTCCTGCGGCATATCCACGAAGATGGATTGGTTGGCCGTGTACAGGCTCATACCCTCCTCGATGGACTCCACGCCGGTAGGCACGTCCGGGTTCTCCGGGTCTACGGGATCCACAGGAATGACCGGGGTTTCCGGATCGGTGGAGGAAGAGGTAGAGGAGACAACCTTCACCTCTATCTTGCTACTAACCGGCTTATAATTCGGATCGGTCGGCGTGAAGGCAATCTCTTGCATTCCCTTTTCGGTAATCTCCTTATCCAGATCGCTCCAAGCGAATGTTCCGGCTACGATACCGGCGTGACCGCCTTGTAAAACAGACTCGGATAGTTTTTGACCGGACAATATATCGGAAGCCGCAGGCCATGTAACCGTAGGTGTACCCAAAGTAATCTCATAAGTAAACACCTTCGTATAAGATTTATAAGTTTTATCTTCCGGACGATCAACACGTACATAATATGTACCCGGATTCTTCAATGGCACTTTATTAACCTCGGCATTACAATCTTCTTCATTCTGGTAGAAAGAGATCACGCAAGAAGTATCACTACCTTTTACCTCCACGGTTTGTGCCATGCCATTATATTCAGATGACTTAGCCAATGTACACGCTGGGTATTCATCTTTAGGAGCATATATAGGATAAATCTCGACATCTCCCGTTACTTGGTATACCCTTGGATTGTCACTATTTTTGTCTGACCACTCAACGAAGTGCTGACCTACAGGCGCAACAGCCTCCAATGTGATCGTTACCCCTGCTCGAATATCATTCAAATCACAAGGAAGACCACCATTCGTAATCCTCACACCCTCCGGTTGCGATCCATTACTCGAACGTAAAACAGGAGTGCTATTACCTAAAGAGAAGTTCACAACAGGATTCGTTGAATAATAGTAAATAGTCGTACCCTCGTAATTCTTAAGAGCATCACCTTTCGGTGTAATCTTGTATGTCGTTACATTATCCTTCGTCTCTGATATAATATTCACGAACTCAGTACCCGGTCGAGTGCCAGGATTCGCTCCATGCGATGTAGGAGCCTTCGTTATCGTCACTTTAGACTTTTTAATTTTCAAGCCTACACGTCCTTCATCCGGCTTATTAGGATCCGGATAGATCTCTTCAAACGCCTCATACAAGCCATCCTCGGCACGCCTCAATACGACCGTATAATCGCCCGCATCAATAGCCGTCGAAGTTTCCTCACCGTCATTTATCTTATACTTGACATCGAACGAGAAGCCTGCGTAAGTCTGCGAGGCGAAAGGCGTGAAGGGGCGGGATACGCCACTGTAGTAGTATTCTTGATACGGACAAAAGATGTATTCCCTCTTGATCTTCACCCGATGGTCAAACACGGCCGTCACGGTCAAGGGGCCGGTTACGGTCAAGATATCACTCTGGGATATTTCCTTGCTGTTCGCCAAGATGGTAAGCAAGCTTGCGCCGGCTTGCCCTTCCGCTTTAGCTATGCGCACTCTCGTTCCATATGCCAGTTCTTCACCACTGCCTACTTCAGTCCAACTACCATCCTCACCCTCTTTACTCAAGGTGATCGTACCGGAGGCGGTCTGGCTCGGGTTGCTGCTTACGGCGGAGGTGGTCACAGCATATCCTTTCGCAACGAAAGAGGCATTTACCAACGTGATATCGCCGGTCACAGCGCATAGATTGTCGGTGCCGGGTCCTGTCACGCCGGACAGACCGACGTTACCCTCCAGCTTATACCCGGCATCCGGAAGGGAGATTACCCGAATCTTCGAGCCTACCGCTACGGTAGAGCCGGAAGTGATCAGCGTACCGTCTTCCTTATATAATAAGATAGAGCCGTGCTCCATGTTCTTCTTTTCGAGGGTGACAAGGGCCATGTTGACCGGTTTAGGCTCGAATACGGCTTTGATCGTCAAAGGCCCGGTCAGCGTTACCTTGTCGCCCTTGAGCGACTCCCCGTTTATCTGCAATGATTTCAGCTGGGTGTTCACGCTCGGGATTGCCGCAATCTGTAGGATCGAGCCTTGCTGCAATTCATCACCATTTGAGACCGGCTTCTGCCCATCCGCCGCCTGATCGTCCGGCGTGGTCACTTTAAGGTCGCCGCTGGCATCGCCGAATGTCTCGATAGATACCTTATGCAGGATCGGGGTGAAGTTGGCGCTATAGGTTCGATCCGCACCTACCGTAACCGTGAGCGTGTCTTTCTTGCCCAAGTCTACGCTCTCGCCCGCGATCGACCAGCTTGAAAGCTGATAGTTGGGTAGAGGGGTCGCTACCAAGGAGATCTTTTGACCCTTTACATACACGTTATCCTCAGCCTTGCCTAATACGTTTACGGCACCACCCGTTGTCTGTACAGCGGTGACCTTATAGGTCGTGTCTACCTTGACCGCCACGGACAACGCCGCCGTATTGTAATAAGAAGAGTTATCCGGATAGAACGTCACGGAGTACTCATGCGTACCTGCCGGCACCACGGTGTTTCCGTATGTCCAAGCGAAGGTACCGGCTACCAGATATCCCTCATCTGTAACGCTACCGCCGGACAGCAAGGAGGTTGAAAGCGATTGGCCCGCCTTGATGCTTGCGGCAGTCGGGGGAGTGATGTCGCCCTCGGCGATAGCCTTCTTGCTTGTCAGGCTCATGGTATAGATTTGCTCGAAAGCCTCGTATTCAGCGTCTTCCGGATAGGATACCTTGACAAAGAAGATGCCTTCTTGCTTCCGGTCTGATTCGCCTGCGACTTCTGTGCATTTCTCGTCCTTATAGTACCCGATCGTCAAGGTCTTGCCATCAGGAAGGGTCGCCGGGATGGTCTTACAGTCCAATACAGCGGCTTTCTCCGTATTGACCACCTGTTCCAAGCCCGATACGTTCACGACCAGTTTGGCCTTTTCCTTATGAGAGGTCAAGGTAGCGGTGAGATCCGTGACTGGCTGTCCCTTGGATGCCTTGTCGGACAAGAGACCGTTCTTCGCCGTGAACGTCCCTTCCACGAAAGAGACCGCCAGCTCTACCGGAATGCGTAGCACGGCACCCGGGGCCTTCATCTCGGTATTCCTCACGCTGTATACCACGCAGCGGAAGCTGCCATCGGCGCGCTTGCTCCACGTGAGCGCATGATCGTCCGCCAGCTCGCCGAGGATAGGCGTACCGCTCAGCAATACGCCCGCCGGCAAGGTGAAATCCACTTGGAATGAGGAGAAATCTACCGTATTATCGGATACCTTCAAGGTGAGCGTATCCTTGCTACCAGCGGCGTTCAGGTTCGTCTTCGCCAATTTCCACTGGGCGGCGGTAGCCGTTCCCGCCGATAACAGCAGGAAGAGGGCTACGAATAATTGTTTTATATGATTCATTTTCATAATTTACTTACAGATAAAGATGTTAGTATTACTTGCCTTCACACCATGGCCTGTCTTCGCCGTCAAGCGGTAGTAGTAAACGCCCGCCGGTAAAGGAAGGGCAACCGTATAGCGGTTCTCGCCTACCTCGCCGGGCAAACCGTTCAGTACCGCGGTCAACGCACCGTTCGCAGAGAATACATGGATCATAACCGTCTGGGCGGGTTCCTCCAGTTGATAAGAGAAGGTCGTGCTGCCACGGAACGGGTTCGGATAGTTGGAGACGGCCTCCAAGCGGCTGATCGCCTCGATCGGGGCGTTTTGTATTGGGGAGTATCCCGAGGCCGTAGCCGTGATGCTTTTCTATACGGTAGGAGAGAGATTGCAACTTCTAGCCGTGAATAAAGCCTCGAAGAATATCAGTGACTTGTTAGATGTCCGGCCGGAACGAACGGATGTATGGCGGACGGGTACATATATGAATGTATCTCCGAAGGATGTGAAAGTAGGCGAGCGGATCGAGGTGAAACCCGGCGGACGTGTGCCTTTGGATGGCGTTTTATTGGAAGCCGAGGCACAGTTCGATACCTCGGCATTAACCGGGGAAAGTATGCCTCGTTCTATCTGTGAGGGTGAGGAGGTGCTTGCCGGAATGATCGTGGAGGGGCAGGCGGTACGTATACAAGTGAATCGGCCGTACGAGCAAAGTGCCTTGGCCCGTATTTTGGCTTTGGTGAAAGATGCCTCGGAGCGGAAAGCGCCGGCGGAATTGTTTATTCGGCGTTTCGCACGGATTTATACCCCAATCGTGATTCTTCTGTCGTTTCTAATCGTGTCGGTTCCTGCCTTGGTAGGGATGGTGACGCCTTCTTTCCAGTATGTTTTCTCGGATTGGTTATATAGGGGATTGGTTTTCTTGGTTATTTCTTGTCCTTGTGCCTTGGTTATAAGTGTTCCGCTCGGATATTTCGGTGGTATAGGCGCCGCTTCTCGTGCCGGGATATTATTTAAGGGTGGTAATTATTTAGATGCGATCACACGGGTAAATACGGTAGCGTTCGATAAGACCGGTACATTGACTACCGGGCGTTTTGAGGTCACAACGGTGGAAAGCACGGAGATCCCGGTTTCTGATCTTTTGAGTATTTTGTTATCAGTAGAGCGGAAAAGTACCCATCCGGTAGCGCAGGCTGTAGTTCGCTATGCGGAAAAACAAGATAGCGTGCCGATGGAAATCACTGACATGCGGGAATTGGCAGGGCATGGTGTCGAGGCTATCGTGAACGGTCGGCAGGTGCTTGTCGGTAACATTCGTTTATTGGCCGAACGTGATATTCCTGTCCCGAAGGAATTATCCGATAGTGTTTCTACCGTGGTGGTTTGTGCGATCGATGGGAAATATGCGGGGCATCTTCTCCTTTCGGATACCTTGAAGAAGGATGCCGTGGATGCGATTCGTCGGTTAAAGGATTTGGATGTTAAAGATATTTGCTTGTTGTCCGGGGATAAGCAAGAGATCGTGAATCAATTCGCTGAGCGTTTGGGTGTCGATAAAGCGTATGGTAATCTGCTGCCGGAGGATAAAGCCGCTTATATAGAGCGATTAACGGCGGAGCCGGATAAGTCGGTTGCCTTTGTGGGCGATGGGATGAACGATGCGCCGGTACTGGCTTTAAGTGATGTCGGTATTGCGATGGGTGGATTGGGATCGGATGCGGCCATCGAGAGCGCGGACGTGGTTATCCAAACGGACCAGCCCTCTAAAGTAGCGGAAGCTATTTCTATCGGACGTGCTACCCGGAATATCGTCCGTCAGAATATCGTGGGATCTATTGGCGTGAAGGTGATAGTCCTTGTGGCGGGAGCCTTCGGTTTTGCCACGCTTTGGGAAGCTGTTTTCGCGGATGTAGGCGTATCTTTGCTGGCGGTTCTTAATTCGATCCGTATACTAAAACGTTGAGAAGTGAAGAATTTCGAGATCGCTTTCATCGCATACTCATCTCTTTTTCGTACCTTTGCCCCTTAATCCAGTAGAAAATAATATAAATACACATACGAATTATGTTTGAGAACTTAAGCGAAAGGTTAGACAGATCGTTTAAACTGTTGAAGGGCGAAGGCAAGATTACCGAGATCAATGTGGCGGAAACATTGAAGGATGTGCGTAAAGCGTTGTTGGATGCCGACGTCAATTATAAGGTTGCCAAGAGTTTTACGGATACGGTAAAAGAGAAGGCTTTAGGACAGAACGTGCTTACATCGGTTAAGCCTAGTCAGTTGATGGTTAAGATTGTTCACGATGAGTTGGCCAGCTTGATGGGAGGTACGGCAGTCGACGTGAATTTGCAGGGAAATCCCGCCATTATATTGATGTCCGGTTTGCAAGGTTCGGGTAAGACTACTTTCACTGGTAAACTAGCGTCTTTATTAAAGACCAAGAAAAATAAGAAACCATTATTAGCCGCTTGCGACGTGTATCGTCCGGCAGCTATCGAGCAGTTGCGTGTAGTCGGAGAGCAGGTAGGTGTTCCGGTATACATGGAATTGGAGAATAAGAATCCGGTGGAGATCGCTATGAACGCTATCCGCGAGGCACGGGCTAAAGGCAATGACGTCGTGATCGTGGATACCGCCGGTCGTTTGGCTATCGATGAGCAGATGATGAACGAGATCGCCGCTATCAAGAGCGCTATCCAGCCGGATGAGACCTTGTTCGTGGTAGATGCCATGACGGGTCAGGATGCCGTGAATACCGCAAGGGAATTTAATGAGCGGCTGAACTTCGACGGCGTCGTACTTACGAAGTTGGATGGTGATACCCGTGGTGGTGCCGCTTTGTCGATCCGTACGGTTGTTGATAAGCCGATTAAGTTTGTCGGTACGGGCGAGAAGATGGATGCCTTGGATATTTTCCACCCTGAACGTATGGCGGATCGAATCTTAGGCATGGGTGATATCGTGTCTTTGGTGGAACGTGCGCAAGAGCAATATGACGAGGAAGAAGCGAAACGTTTGCAGAAGAAGATCGCTAAGAACCAGTTCGATTTTAACGACTTTATCTCCCAGATCCAACAGATCAAGAAGATGGGTAACTTGAAAGCTGTCTCTTATACACATCTCCGAGCCCACGAGACTAGCGCTCATCTC
>ENA-OZCT01000277-OZCT01000277.1-human-gut-metagenome-genome-assembly--contig:-NODE-277-length-11973-cov-4.474660_pt1 | contig 11973 bp, 6 predicted proteins | sample MGYA00244080_ERZ653566 | MGnify/ENA primary metagenome ERZ653566 (study PRJEB26926, sample SAMN06165172) | human gut metagenome | biome: ENVO:00009003; feature: ENVO:2100002; material: ENVO:00002003...
GTCTGGGAGTCTGAGGCGGGAAAGAACTTGATGTTTAGTACAGTCCTGTACCCTACGTGCATCCCGGCAAATCGCCAGTTCTTGATTTCTCAAATAGCGGCCTTGAGTGTGAAAGAGACGTTAGACTCATATACGGATCATGTCACAGTGAAATGGCCGAATGATATTTATTGGAAAGATAAGAAGATTTGCGGAATGTTGATCGAGAACGATCTATCAGGGCATAATCTATATTGCTCCATCATCGGGATCGGCATAAACTTGAATCAAGCGGTGTTTCGGGGAGATGCTCCGAATCCTGTTTCTTTGTTTCAAATAATCGGTAAGGAAGTAGATCGAGAAGAGGTTTTGGACCGTTTCCTCTCTGTATTCTATCGCTATTATTTATCTCTTCTCCAAGAGGAATACGAGGATATTCGTATCCGCTATCAATCTGCGTTGTATAGAAGGGAGGGCTATCATGCCTATAGGGATGAGGCGGGAGAATTCGAGGCCTGTATCCATGATATTGAATCAACCGGGCATCTTTTGCTAGTGTTACGGGATGGAAGCATCCGTCGCTATGCTTTTAAGGAGGTTTCTTATTGTAAGTGACCTCTTCGGGCGCGAATCTGGGATTTTTGCGAGGGCTTTCTCCTACGTTCTTCTTTCCTTCTAAGTAGCTCGTTTATAGAATCTCTTTTCATGTTAGTCGTTTGAGTGATCACAAAAAATGAACGAATTTGAAGGATGAGGCTTTTGACGTAGGTCTGATTGGGATGATGTGTATTGGGATTGGGTGTGTGAGGAAGGCTCGGTAACGGGCGAGGATTTTGGGAGCAGTTATACTTACTTGGTTGGGGAAGTATATATCCTTTGGCACTTATTATATATCCTATGGGGAGGTAAATAGTACTTTGTATCCTTTCAAGATACGGTAATTCCAGTGGAAGTAATCTTTATAACATGAATAATAATGTACGTGTACATTAATTTATATTGATTGGTGGTTGAGGGATTATTATGCTTGGCCTTGGTTCGAGAATGGCTTTTATGGAGTGGGGGATATAGGTAAGGGATGGGTAGTTCGTGGTTATAATCCGCTATTTCGTAATGAATAGCCTATTTGATTGATAAGAAAGCGTGTAGGATGACAAAAAAATAATAGGGAAGATTTGCGCGAATCGAAGAAACGCGTACCTTTGCAAATGATAGATAAAGTCGGCTGTCAGTATTATGGTTTTGTGAAGGCAGCCCAATGAATGAGCTTATTACACTTTAGTATTAATATTAAATTATTTAATTATGAACAAAAAGTTTTCTACTTTTTTGTGCGCTAGCTTACTTTTAGCTTCAGCATTCACTACTGCGAATGCGGCAGATTTGACTGGCGTTAACAATGGTGCGGATGCTTTTATGGTATCAAAATTGGATAAAGCTGCGTTAAGCGGTTTGTATCAATTAAGAGTAACCAGCACCGCTACAGGCAACACGACAAACGGTGTCCTTGCTATAGAGAATGGCAAGTATGTTGTCAAAGCTTCCAATTACAATTTACTGAATTCATTGTGGTGTATTACGATTACGGAGCAAGGTCAAGGTAAAGAGCCTATCTATGACTTCGTGAACAAAGCTACAGGTGAATTTTTGGCGATCAATGAGGCTGATGTTCAGGGCTTGGCGGTAAACGCTACTTCTGGGGCTCTTCAAGTTGGTGAAACTTACGGCGGTTGGGCTTTTGCTAGAACTTACAAGGAAGTGTTGGAGAAAAATCAACCGATGTTTACTTATCAAGAGGCTGACTATGTTCTTATCTTGTTGGAAGATAATGGTGTGTTAAAAGCTAAGAAAGTTTTAGCTAGTGAAGCTAGAGGTTTAACTGATGCTGTAAAGTTTACTGTGTACGACGCAGGTACTTACGTGTTGAGTGCAGATGAGATTAACGCTTATTTGAAAGATAATAAGAATGTTCTTAATTTCAATCAGGATGCTAATGCTGACGTAAACCCGTTTACGACTAAAGCGTTTGTCGCAAAAGAACTAAAGGGTGGTCTTGCTGCTGATCACAATTTCGTTTATGTGACAGATAAAGAGAATGAGAACTCTTATTTGAAAGTTGATACCGCTGCTAATGGTGTAGGTATCCAATTCTTGAAGTTTGGCTGGACAAATGCTGAAAAAGAGCCGAACAAAGATGTAGAGAATTCAACGTTGGCTAATCAACATAAGTTCTTGTTCTCTTACAAACCTTCTACAGATAGCTTGTTTATCCAAGTAAAGCAGGTTCGTTATAAGAATGAAAAGAATGCCGAAAAATATTGGAAAGATGTAACAGATATTAAGAACTATGGTTCTAAGTATGTAGGAGTTTCTGATACTGACGTTAATTTAGATAATAACGCTGTAGCTGAGATGCCTGGTGATGCAGTTGCTCCTTCTCAATTGTTCGTTAAGTTGCAGAACTTTACGGTAGCTGACAGAATTGCGACAATCGGTGCTAGACCAATCAATACACATATCGGTTTTGGCTTGAAGGGTTGCAATGCTGCAAGTGACAAGACATCTATTGCTAACGGTTTGTATATCATTAAGAACGCTAAGGGACAAGTTCTGGCTGCTCCTATTCATGAGAATGATAACGTAGGTAACAACAAGGTTGAGTGGGTTACTTTGGATGAGCAAGATCCTATGCACATGCCAGCTTATCAATGGGTAATCACGAAGACTTTGAACTCGGAAGCTTCTCAGGCTACATCTCCGATTAAGGTGGTTAACCGTGAGTTCTTAGAGACTTATAACAATGTTCAATTGAGATTGAATGACAAAAATGAGATCGATGCTTCTTATGATCTTTTGGATGGGGTTACTTTTGTCCAGATCACGGACTCTGCCATAATCAAGGATAAGAAGTTGGGTTATAAGTATCTTGCTAAGAACGAGTTGATCGTTAATAAGTATAAGTTCAACTATTTGAATCCGTTCACTCAAGATTATTGGATCGCTAACGGTGCAGACAAAGATTCTTTGATTTACGTGAAGGAGGCTGCTAACGAATATACCTTGACTGAAGGCTCTACAGCTAAGTATGGTATTGATGTAGATGCAGCTTTGTTGAAGAAGATCCCGGGATTGGCTCAATTGGAGAGAACAAACTATGTGATCGCTAAAAATAAAGATGCTAAATTAGTTAAGGCTTATGGTAGCAAGTATGCGATGGGTGCTAAGAATGTAGGAACTACAGCCGAGGTTGATACATTCTTCTTCAAAGAGAATAACCACTTTAGCGGAAAGCATTATTATGCGATCCTAGAGTCTAATTGGAATGGAATAAAAGCTTATATTAATGATTTGAATACAACAACAGCAAAAGTTGGTATCGCTGATGATGGTATGACTGCTGGTTTGAAAGTTCAATTATTGAATGAGTCCAGAACTTCTTCATTCACGGTAGAGCCTAGCGATGCTCCTTTATATCGTCGTTTCAATAAGGCGGTTCTTGGCGAGAACGTGAATGATGGCGCAGATAGCTTGGCATTCGTGGAGAGATATCGTCATGAATACTTGATGGATGAGACCAATGCTAACTTTGAGGATAAAAATGGCGTTGTTGATTATTTAGGTATCTGGAACAAGGATAAAGCGAATGGTAAGTTGGCTATGCGTATTGATACCGCATGGTTGAACCGTGGCGCAGGCAATGTTAAGCCTCAATACTTGATTTCTGTAGCACGTGATGATCAAGGTGCTATTGAGACGATTCCTTGTGATGAGGCTGATGACAAACACTTCTATATCGATGAGAATGGCAACGCTCATAAGACTGATAAATGGCATTGCCAGCATGCTAAGCCGGGACGTGCAGGTTTCGCTTATGGTAAATACTTGGTAAGCTTTGCGGACTCAGCTAGAGCAGATAAGGATAAACCATACATGGATATTAAGAATGGTTATACTCGCGTAGGTTTCGTTAAGGCAATTCATTCCGGTGATAGCTTGTATATCTTGGTGAACGAGTTCAAGAATATGAAACCGGCGGATTTGAATATTGATGAGATTATTAAGTCTTACAAAGCTGCTAAGATCGATGGTGCTTATATCGTAAACTTACAAGGTGATCAACACAAGAATGTAACGTGGTCTTTCCGTTATGTAGATCCGGACAAGGCAGCGAGTGTGACAGAAGAGGGCGAAGCTAATGCGTTCATGTTTGAGTCGAATGTTTACTCAGATAGCCCTGAGACCTCTGTAAATGGAAATGTTCCTTTAGGAAATGTTCATGGCTTGGAAAATGCGATCGCTCCTAAGTATGCAGCTTGGTTGAAGATGCAAAATGGTTGCTTGGTATTAACTCGCGGCGATTCTGATTTCAACTCTTCTAAGACCGGTGGTGATGCAGCGTTGGTATTCAATGTAGACCCAGAGGCTTCTAAGGGAGATATGGTAACTTCTAACGACGAAGTAGCTGTAGAAGGTGTATCTGTAGTAGCTGGCAACGGTACTGTAACTGTTCAAGGCGCTGCTGGTAAGTCAGTAGTTATCACTAACATCTTAGGTAAGGTTGTTGCTGAGACAGTTCTTACTTCAGACAACGCAACTATCGCTGTACCTGCTGGTATCGTAGCTGTAGCTGTTGAGGGTGAAGAGGCTGTTAAGACAATCGTTAAATAAGTAGAAAACTGATCGAATTTCCGTAAGGAAAGACACAGTTCATAAGATAGAGCCCCGTCGATGTACTTCGGCGGGGCTTTTGTGCGTTCCCCTACGAGTGTTTCATATTTAAATACAAAAACAAGGTATCTTAGTTTCATTGAGCAAGTATCCTAAGTTCATTGGCGAAGTATCTTAGGCGTATGGGGCGATGAAACTAAGATACTTTTCTCATGAGCACCTTGTGTGAGTATCGGTGTTGTCATATGCGACTACCGGCGTGGATTGTAAGGACTACTCGTGCAGGTTCTAGGCTCTACTGCCCTGTTATTCTTTCTTTTTGATAAATAAATGTCTATATGTGTGACATCCCTTTTCGGTGGAGAGCGTAAAATAGCAGAGGCTGGATGACTGTAAACGGCATTTTTCATTGAAAAAGCCCCCTTTTTGTACGTGATAAGTGGTGAAAGCCTATGCGATAGGTCGCGTTGGGCAACGCCGGTAGTGCCGATGGGCATCGTGAATAGTCAAGAATAGGGTTGTTGATACTTGTGGATGGGCATCATAACCTTGTTACGACCCAGTTCTAACCCCATAAACCCCCTCAAGCAACCCACTAAATATGAATTACAATGAATGAATTCCGCTAGAATGAAAGGCCGTTTTTCGATAAGACGCTGTCATGTAAATGATTGCTGAAATTTTTTCTCGTATTTGAGAATGAACTGTCCATCAGCCCGGAAAAATCGATTCTCCGGGACTTGATATTACAAATTGTCAAAATGGTAAACGTGGTTTAGCTATGGTTTCTCGTTAGTCATATTTATGGGATTCTTGATATGGTATATTGTTTATTCTGCTTATATTTGCGATATCATGGAAGAAAGGAAATGGTTTGAGGAGCTACCGGACTTATGTCCACCTTCGGATGCTATGGCGTGTAGTGGGGTATTTTATAGAATTGCGGAAGGAGATCCTGTGAAATCATTGGATTTCTTCTCGCAAAGAAGATGGCATGATTAAAAAGACATTCGGTGTGGCTCATTATTCTTGGTGGCGATCTTATTGTTTTGATGTAAATAAGGCAAAGGTAATGATGTTATGACTAATTTGTTTTTAGATAGGATCCTAGAGTTTTATGGTGTGCCTCAAATCCTTGTGGCTAAAGATTCTTTTGGTACGCAATACTTATGCCTGCTTTTCGATGATGGGGCTGGATGCAGGTATACGGGTATTAAGATTTCATCCTCTAGGCTGGATGATTATTTGGGAGGAAGGATCGATTTAAGGACTCTTTATCTGAATCCGGAGAATGACAATGAATATTTCAATGTGTCTTATAATGATAATCATTATGAGCTACAGTCTTTTGAGGGAAAGGCCTTGCCGGAGGAAAGGCTTCCGGAAAAGGGATATTTTCATGTGGAATCACGGTCTGAGATCTATACGATAAAGGTTCCTTCCTGCGATAAAAATATATTCCAAGACATTGCCCGAAGGATGGGATGGGTCTGTATGTAACTTAAAACTTCGTTATCATTTCCAAAAAAACACCTATATACCAGCCTTATAACCCTCTATTTGATTTATTCTGCTTATATTTGCGAGTTATCAACAGTTAGGGCGATTTATCAACAAAACAAGCATTGTTTTGATTGAACCCTGTTTGGTTCAGTTTTTAATGTTTAGTTTTGCCCTCGAATTAATTAGGTATAGTATGGGAAAGATTATCGCTTTAGCAAATCAGAAAGGTGGAGTCGGGAAGACAACCACCACGATTAATCTGGCTGCGTCATTGGCCGCTCTTGAGAAAAAGGTGCTGGTCGTAGACGCTGATCCGCAGGCGAATGCCTCATCCGGTCTGGGTGTGGACATACGTAATGTAGAACTTTCTATCTATGAATGTCTGGTGAACGGTGAGGACGCGAGTGGCGCTATCACACAGACTGAAGTGGAAGGACTGGATATCATCCCCTCTCATATCGATTTGGTGGGAGCGGAGATCGAGATGCTAAACTTGGAGAATCGTGAACGGATATTGAAGCAGATATTGACACCGCTGAAAGAGAAGTACGATTTTATCCTGATCGACTGCTCTCCTTCTTTGGGATTGATAACCGTGAATGCCTTGACAGCCGCCGATTCGGTGATTATCCCGGTACAATGCGAGTATTTCGCCTTGGAAGGTATCAGTAAGCTGTTGAACACGATCAAGATTATCAAATCAAAGCTGAACCCGGCACTGGAGATAGAGGGATTCCTCTTGACTATGTATGATTCCCGCCTGCGTTTGGCGAACCAGATTTATGAGGAAGTGAAACGTCCGTTCCGCGATTTGGTATTTACTACCGTGATCCAACGAAACGTGAAGTTGAGCGAGGCTTCCAGTTACGGTAAACCTGTCTTATTGTATGACGCGGATTCGAAAGGATCTATCAACCATATGCAGTTGGCACAGGAGATTGTTGAAAAAAATAAAGGATTATGGCAGCATTAAAAAGATCGGCGTTAGGCCGTGGATTAGACGCGTTAATTACGATGGATGACCTGAAGACAGGTGGTTCATCGTCTATTAGTGAGATCGAGTTAAGCAAGATCCAGCCTAATCCAGAGCAACCTCGATCCGTCTTTGAGGAAGAGACCTTGGAGGAGTTGGCTACCTCTATCCGCTCGTTAGGCGTGATACAGCCGATTACGTTGAAGGAAATCGGCCCCGAGCAATATATGATCATCTCTGGCGAACGCCGTTATCGTGCGTCGCTTAAAGCAGGTTTGGAGCGTATTCCCGCTTATATTAAGACGGCGGCCGACGAGAACGTGGTGGAGATGGCTTTGATAGAGAATATCCAACGAGAGGACTTGAACTCTATCGAAATCGCGTTAGCTTATCAAAAATTAATCGATAATTACGGCTTGACCCAAGAGGGGTTGAGCGAAAGGGTTGGAAAGAAGCGTGCTACGATCGCCAATTACCTTCGTTTGTTGAAACTTCCCGCCGAGATCCAAGTAGGATTGAAGGACAAGAAGATCGATATGGGACATGCCCGGGCATTGATCCCGGTGGATGATCCGGAGATTCAATTAGCTTTATATGAGCAGATATTGGCTCAAGGACTCTCCGTTCGTAACGTGGAGGAGATGGTGCGTAATATAGCCGAGGGAATACAACCGGAATTGCCGGAAAAGAAAAAATCGGATCGTAAGCCGATACTTCCGGAAGAGTTTAAATTGCTGAAAGATCATTTGTCCCGTTACTTCAATACGAAAGTCCAGTTGACTTGCAATGAGAAGGGAAAAGGTAAAATTACGATTCCTTTCGCCACGGAAGAAGAGTTAGAGCAATTGATCGGGTTACTGGATAAATTGAAATGAGAAATCGAATCATACTCCTTTTGATCGGATTCATGTGCTATGCCGGGATGGGTAACGCACAGGAGGATAAGACGGAGAAAGCCGTTCCTGCTATAGTTTCCGATTCCGTGGAGGTAGCTGCCCCGGATTCTACCGTGCAAGCCGTCTTGATGGCGGCCGATTCGGTGGGCGTACCGGAAGTGAAGATGAAGCTGGCTTTTAAGCCGAATCCGACAAAAGCGGTCTTGTTCGCCTTAGTTCCGGGTCTGGGACAGATCTATAACCGGAAATATTGGAAATTACCAATCGTTTACGGTGGCTTGATGGGATGTATGTATGCCGTGACTTGGAACAACAAGAACTATAAGGATTATTCGACGGCTTATAAGGATATCATGTATGATGCCGCTAAGAATCTGGAAAATCCGGATGCTTGGAGTAAAAGTTGGCAAGACTTGACTTCCATGGCTCCTGAGGATGCGATTAATAATTCAAATTTCAAGGATCAATTGAAAAGACAGAAGGATTATTTTCGTCGATATAGAGACTTGAGTATAATTATTACGGTCGGGGTGTATGCGTTGAGTATCGTGGATGCCTACGTGGATGCCCAGTTATTCGATTTTGATATATCACCGGATTTATCCTTGCATTTGGAGCCGGTTGTTAGTCCGAAGACGAGTGTCACGCCTCGTACTTACGGATTGAATTGCAGTCTAAAATTCTGATATACATGAAAAGATACCTGCTAGCACTCATTTGTTTAAATTGTTTGGTCTCATTGGTCTATGCGCAGGAAGAGACCCGAATTGAGGAAAAAGATACCTTAAGCTCGCTGGAGTCTGAGGTCGGATTGATTCCGGAAAGCTTGGATGCGAACGTGGATAGTTTGCTCCGTACTTGGCATGTGCAATATTTCTCAAAAAGAGAGGACTTTTGCCATGATGACGACGAGAATGTCTATTTCCCGGATTCGGTCTATATCGACCGCCTGTCTAGGCTTCCCAGCGTGATCGCTTTGCCCTATAATAATATAGTGCGTGATTGTATTGACTTATATGCGGAGCGTAAACGAAATTTAGTGCGTTATATGCTGGGGATGGCGGACTTTTATTTTCCGATAATCGAGCAGGTGTTGGATGAGCATGGCCTGCCTATTGAATTGAAATATCTCGCCGTCGTGGAAAGTGCCTTGAATCCGGTAGCCCTCTCTCGTGTGGGCGCTTGTGGTTTATGGCAATTCATGCTTCCTACGGGTAAGAGCTATGGCTTGGAGATTAATAGCTTGGTGGACGAGCGCCGGGACCCCTTGAAAGCGACCGAGGCCGCTTGTAAGTATTTCAAGGATATGTACGCTATCTATGGGGATTGGAATTTAGTGTTGGCATCTTATAACTGTGGGCCGGGCAACGTGAATAAAGCGATCCGTCGTTCGGGGGGCAAGACGGACTTCTGGGATATCTTCCCTTATTTACCGAAAGAGACTCGTTCATACGTCCCCTTATTTATCGCCGCCAATTACGTCATGAATTATTATTGCGAGCATAACATCTGTCCGATGCAAACCAGCTTGCCGCTAGCCACGGATACGGTCATGGTGAATAATGCCCTACATTTGCAGCAAGTATCGGATCTATTGCAAGTAGATATTGAGACGTTGCGTGCGTTAAATCCACAATATAAAAGAGACATCGTTCCGGGTAATACCCGCCCTTCGGTCTTGAAACTACCTGCGGCAGAAACCTATGCTTTTATTGATAAAGAAGATACGGTCTATACGCATCGGATCGAGGAACTGTTGGCGAATTGCATTTCCGCGAATAACTCTAATGGCTCTTTACCAAGTGGTGCGACCCGGGAAAAAATCACCCACGTGGTATTGAGTGGTGAGAATCTTTATACGATCGCTAATCGCTATGGAGTGACAGCGAAAGATATCCGTAAATGGAACGGGCTAGGCTCCAACCGGGTAGCGAAAGGAAAACGGTTAAGATTATATGTAGATAATGGGGGTGTCGCTTTTGCCTCGGCTGCCAAGACTCCGGTGAAATCAACTGCGACAACAACGAAAAAGTCGGCTTCCGTCGCTACAAAACAGATCGCTTCCGCCAATAAAGATTTTGTCTCTTATAAGGTTAAATCGGGAGATTCACTTTATTCGATTTCCAAGAAATACCCTGGGGTTACCGCTTCTTCCTTACAAAAGGTGAATGGGCTGTCAAGTCCGGATATCCGTCCGGGCCAAGTACTGAAGATACCGGTAGGATGATCATTCGGGGATAAATTCGTCTTTAACTCTTTTTTTTCGCTTTCTTCGTGCACTGGAGAAGGATGTGAATGATTTTTTATTCCTTTGTATACGAAAAAAGATACAATCGTATGGGTTCATTGGATGAAAAGATATCAGTGGTCAAGGCTAAACCTTGGTTGGTCAGTTTGGTTTGCGCAGTGTTTATCGCCTATCCGAATTTGGCATGGATCTTTTGTGACATGAGCTATCTGGCTCCGAACGATCATCAAGGGTTTTTGCTCTTCTTTGGGTTCCGTTTTCTTTACTTTTGGGGACTTATTTGGTTTTTGCTGAAAAGTAACTTGAAGCATGAGGATTGTACCTCCTTCTTCGAGCGGTTGTTCTGGAATGCCTTGTACGTTTCTGGAGGCTTTGTTGTCTATAAATTGATCTCCTTCCTGACTATTAGTTATGATCGTTTTTTGAGTATCATTATCTTCCAGTTTATCGTGTTGGCGTTGTTATGTACCTTGATCGGCTATATACAAATGCTATATCACAATCAACGGGAAAAGGATCAATTGATCGAGAATCTGCGTGTCGAGAATTTGCAGAGCCGCTGCGATGCATTGGTGAACCAGATCAATCCGCATTTCTTTTTCAATTCATTGAATGGAATCTCCTCCTTGATACGGAAGAAAAACGATGAGAATACCTTGTTGTATGTTACGAAATTGTCCGATATATTCCGTTATATCCTTCAGAGTGATAAAAAGAATTTGGTACCACTGTCGGAGGAGCTTGCGTTTATAGAGGCTTTTCAGCATGTAATGGTAGTCCGTTTCGCCAATAAGCTGACTTTTACGATCGAAGTTCCCGAAGATAAGCGGAACTTGCGAATTCCCGTATTATCTTTGCTTCCGTTGGTAGAGAACGTGACGGTACATAATATTATAGACAGCGAGCACCGAATGGATATCTTGATCCGGCTGAACGAGCGAATGGAACTGGTTGTTTCTAATCCAATCTATCCGAAATTGACCTTACCGGATACGAATGGAACCGGGCTTAAGAATCTGGAGAATCGTTTCTTTCTATTAATGAATAAACAAATACGGGTAGAATCTGATGAGGATGAGTTTCAGGTATACCTACCCCTAAAATGATGCTATATGAGAATACTGATCGTAGAGGACGAGACCGCCGCCTATGAGAACTTAGCGGATATGTTGGTTACAATAGATCCCACGATTGAGATCATGGGAAATACGGAGAGTGTCCGGCAAACGGTACGTTGGCTGCAAGCCAATCCGAGGCCGGATTTGATTTTTATGGATATTCATTTATCGGACGGTTCCGCTTTCGCTATTTTTGACCAGATAGAGGTGGAGGTACCGATCATCTTTACTACGGCGTACGATCAATATGCGATCGACGCTTTCAAAGTAAACAGCATAGACTATATCTTGAAGCCGATTAAGCCGGAAGAATTGAAACGGGCCTTAGATAAGTTTAGCCGATGGAATCATCAAGATATCATCCATTATTTATCCCAATTAACACAGTTGTCTACTACTCCTAAATACAAGGATAAACTACTGATTCCTGTTAAGGATAAATTGTTGCCTATTAGCTTGAAAGATGTGTCTTGTTTCTATACGGCTGATAAGAATACATATGTTTATTTAAAGACTGGTAATTCGTATCCATATGCTAAAACCTGTCTCTTATACACATCTGACGCTGCCGACGACTTAATAGGTGTA
>ENA-OZCT01000281-OZCT01000281.1-human-gut-metagenome-genome-assembly--contig:-NODE-281-length-11910-cov-8.147111_pt1 | contig 11910 bp, 10 predicted proteins | sample MGYA00244080_ERZ653566 | MGnify/ENA primary metagenome ERZ653566 (study PRJEB26926, sample SAMN06165172) | human gut metagenome | biome: ENVO:00009003; feature: ENVO:2100002; material: ENVO:00002003...
GGACTATGATAAGTACTACCTTTATTCTCTCATTACCCATTCCACAGCCATAGAAGGCTCAACGTTGACCGAGCTTGATACGCAGCTTCTCTTTGACGAGGGAGTAACAGCGAAAGGGAAACCGCTTGTGCATCATCTGATGAATGAAGATTTGAAGCAAGCGTATGAACTTGCCAAAACTGAATCAGGCAGTCTTGTACCTATAACTCCTGCTTTTCTGAAAAGGTTGAATGCAATGTTGATGCGTACTACTGGCAGCGTTCACAGTGTGTTGGGCGGCTCTTTTGATTCTTCTAAAGGAGAGTTCCGTCTATGTGGTGTTACGGCTGGTGTTGGTGGACATTCTTATATGAACTATTTGAAAGTTCCTGCTAAGGTGGATGAACTTTGTGCGATTCTTCAAGAGAAGCAAAAAAAAATGGGAACACTTCGAGAACAATACGAATTGAGCTTTAATGCCCACCTTAATTTAGTAACTATTCATCCGTGGGTGGATGGCAACGGAAGAACGGCTCGATTACTGATGAACTACATCCAATTTTGCTATCACCTTTTTCCGACCAAAATATTTAAAGAAGATAGAGAAGAATATATTCTTTCCCTGCGCCAATGTCAGAATGAAGAAACTAATCAGCCGTTTTTGGACTTTATGGCAAGGCAGTTGAAGAAATCACTTTCTATAGAAATTGAACGATTCAATGTATCACGAAAGAAAGGGTTTAGTTTTATGTTCTGATACTATATAAAACAAGGATTGCTATTTATGAGTTTATGGTAAACTTGCATGTGGGAAAGTTTGAACATCCATAGAAAGTGCCGTACTTGCCTTTCCTCAAAATGAGATGTCCTCCGCATTGAGGACAAACACCTTGATTTATTAGGCGTGAACTTCTGTATTGCCGAGCCTTTGCGTTATGCTTATGCTGTTTTAGTTTCTCTTTATCAGCGATTATGCGATTCTGGTTAATTGTCTGTATTATCCAATTTATGGTCTCCTGATTAAGAACAGCAGTTCTGTATTGTAATATAGCACGTTTTAGATTATATCTGTTTACAACTATGTTATTGTCAGCATGCACTTTTAATTCCGCACTGTTATTGAAAACGACAATTGGAATAAAAAGTATATCCGTTGAACATTTGAGCAAATGATGCAAAAATCTTACATGTCCAGCGTTTTGTTTTATCGGATTGTAAAATTGATGTTTACTTTTATAGATGGTTTGCGTCCAGTATTCACCGTTCTCTCTGCCCAAAATCCAACCTTTATATCCCTTTGTTTCAATTACAAAGACACCATAAGGTGAAACTACAATATGGTCAATTTGTGTTGAATATCCGTTACTTTCGAATAGTAAATCATTAAAAACAACATACTCTTCTGGTAACTCTTGAATCTTGTTATTCACAAGTTTTTCAGAATACTTGCCTTTCCACATTGGCATCTTCAATTTAATAAAGATTACCACTGCAAAAAAGATAACGGTGATGGCAATATGCATATTACTGATTTAATAGATTCTTTTTATCCATCTTTTACTTGATTCAAATCCCCATTGAACATGCCATCTTCTTCCTGTTACTTTATCTAACAAAAGAAATTGATATATATTTTTTGTTGGATATAATTCAAATGTTCCACAGCCTGTACCAAGAGATAGGTCTTCGTTATTAAGGGTTGCAGAACCTTCTTTATCATCATCCAAAGACCATTGTACAATTTCTATTTTCCCTGTCATTGTATCTAATTGCAGAAAATTATATATATTTTCTGTTGGATATAGTTTGTATCTATCAAGTCCATACATACGAAAATCTATATCTTCTACAATAGCATGTATTTTAATCAAAGTAGAATCATTAACTGTTTTGGTATGTGAAATGGAACTTTCATTTTGTGCAAAAACACATAATGGAATTAAAAATAAATAAAAAATAATCGTAAGCTTCTTCATAGGTAAATCATTTAAGTGATTAAAATTAAGGGTAATAGTATAGCTATTACTGTATTTATTTCTTCCTATTTACATCCCATTTGAAAGTATAAATATAATCTCCGATGGGAATGTTTACAATCAAAATCTTACCTTTTTTCCTTTTAATATTCATATAGCCAATAATAGCTTCATCGGGATAAATAGTTGTGGTTTTTAAATATCCTTGTTCACGTATAGTTCGGTCATTATCCATCATTTGTCCTAATGTAAGCATTTGATTGGTAGATGCGACATTTGCTTGGTATGCTGCATTAGCGTCATAATGATTGGTTATGGTAGTGTAAGCATAACCATTAGAAGAATAAGACGTAGAATACGATGTTGAATATCCTGCTGTTCCTGCATTAATGCCGGCAGAGATTCCATATAATGCCATAGCCCATGCTTGTGAGCGTTTTATTTTTTTTTGATATTCTTCATTTGTATATACTTCAAGTTTTAAAGTATCATCTTTTTTTGTTAGTAGATTAGAGTGTACGCTATCAGGTTGGAATACAATTGGGGTTTCACTTAAATTCTTGATAAAAATATCCAAGTGATAGTATTTTCCATAATCATCTTTTTCCTCAAAGCATGAAAGACCTACAACAAAATCATTTTTGTTTAAATAAGCCCAAAATTTTCCATCATTATATTCTGTCAGGATAGAATCGTTTTGGGGGTATATGAATGTTTGGGCTTTACATATGGTTGAAAGCAATAAAAATATTACCACGCATATATTCTGTTTCATATCAACTAACTGTTTTAATTATACACCTCCAGCTGCCACAAGGACTTTATAATATCACGAAGCGTGGAACTGTAATGCCACCTCTTTGAATGAAGGTCCTGAGAAAACCTTTGTGTACAGATGTAACAATAGCAGCCCACGCTATAGCGTGAGAACCACTATGCTATTCTTGTACACGTTTGAAAGTTTCTCAGGTTTTCATTCGCAAGAAATAAGCATAACGCTTCTTCTAAATTCTAATATGTCTTGGAAAGAGTAGCCTCAATCCGCTTACAAAGATATGCAATTTTATTGAGGTACAATCAAATACTATCAAGATTACATTCTGAATCCTCTACTTTTTCTTGGTTCTTCTGCTGATTGTCGCAAACCATGCCTTAATTTTTCCCATTGCTCTTTGAACCATTCACCTATCGGCTGCCTGTTTATAGTTAGCACTAATTTGTTTTCATCAACCGAACTCTTCTCTATCTTGAAAATATCGTTCTTGATTTCAAATCTTCGTTTATGTTCTTCGGAATAGATTTTTCCATTGCATCTGATAGCTTCTTTTTTTGCCAAAAGGCTGTTTACCATATCTTTGGTAAATCCGATGGTATAGCATAGTTTTTCCATTCTCAACATTTCTTTGAGTAATGGAAACCAGTTGAACGCTTTTTCAAGAATGGTGTTCAATCGTGATATTTCCTTGTCTTTGGTTTCAAGCTCTTGATTATGTATTCCTTGTAGGTTACGAATCTGCTTGCCGTGCTGTTCCTGCATTTGTTGCATCTTGGCTTTTAATTCATCAATACCCTTGTCACGCTTGGCAATTTCATGACGTAAATTCTCATTGGCTTGTTCCAAATCTTTCAATTTACCGCTGCCGAAAAGAGAACCGACACTTTCAGCGATGTTGGTCACTGCGGTGGTGGCCGCGCCTTTCAGTTTCTCGGTCTGTACTTCTTTCTTGGCTCGTCTGAGTTCCTGCTCCGCTTCGGTTTTCTGTTCCTGCAAATCCACCACTTCCGATTTCAAGCTATCGGCAAGTTTCTGTATGTCCCGATAATACTGCTGCGTGGACTTGTGGCGAGCCTGCGAACCGTCTATGCCACGTTGCAGACCGTACTTTGCCATTGCTACGGCATAACTGTCCTGGTATGATTTCAACTTCAAGCGTGTCATTATGTCATCGGCACACAGACGGACGGCATTGTTTGGTTTCTTTCGATACCGCTTCTTTACCTGTTCCTCACGTTTCTTGCGCTTGCGTTCTCCCTTGACAATCGGGACGAGTGTGATGTGTATGTGCGGCGTTTCCTCGTCCCTGTGCAGGTGCGCTGCCACGATATTCTCCCTGCCGAACAGGTCGGCAAAGTATTTCATATTGTCGGCACACCATTCATCAAGTCTACCCTCCTTTTCGATACGCTTCATATCCTCGTGCGTTCCCGACACGTTGATACGGATTGCCCGAACTTGGTTGTTCCCGATTTTGCGTGTCAGTCCTGCTTCCTCCAATCTTTTCTGAATGGCTGCCGTGCGGTCTTTTATCCCATCGGGGTAAGTGACGAGTTTTCGGTTAAGGTGTGTGCGTGTGGGGTCTGCGTTCTTCGGTATGATGAAACGCTCGATGTGGGCGGTCGTTCCGCTGTCGGAACCGTGCGCCTTTTCCATGTGTAATACTACGAATCCCATATATAATTCCCTTCTTATTCTGCTTGTGAAACATTGTTTGATTATTGCTTATGTACGGCTGTTGCCGTTGGCTTTGGAGAGTCCAGAGAGGTGCAACCTCTTTGGCTTATTGGGGAATTTTCAGCGTTGCTTGCAATGCGGCTCGGAAAATTCCCTAATAAGCTACGGTATTTTCCATCGGTAAATATCCGTGCCGCTGCAAGCATCCCCTTACATCTTCAGCCCTTTCTTTTTCGGTGGCTGTATCATCCGCCTTGCGGATTGGACTTGCTTCTTCTCTTTTATCGGCTCATCCGATTGGGACATGGACTTACCACACAGGTAATCGTTCAGGTCTTTGTGTCCGTTGTAGTTGTCGGAGAAGTCCCGGATACGTCCGCTGAACTCTCTTGCCAATTCCAAGTAGGCATTTCTTCCTGCCTCGTCATTGTCAAGCAGGCAGTGGATGCGCTCGTACCTATGCAGCACGTCTATGGCTTTGGAAACATTGGCAACTGAATTAAGGATGATGTAATCCTGCCCGTCAAGGTTGGGCATGGTCGGGCAGTTCCTCATCCGTAACGTAAGAAATGACAGGTAGTCCATCATACCCTCGAACACAAGGCATTTCTCTCTCGGCTCTCCCTGCTGACGGATATGGCTGATGTCTTTCGGTGCGATGCAGCCTTTGAAGAAACGGTTGCGCACTTCATACCCTCCGGCAACATTGGGGAAGCCGATGGCGAAATAGGGTTTGCCGTTATGGATGAAGTGCAGCTCCTTACATTCCAGCCTTGCCAAATCGGTGTTTATTCCCCTTTCCTGCAAATAACGGAGCAATGCAGGATGGGTAAGTTCTCCCACCTCCAAATGCTGGAAACTCGGTTCGGATGAATGCTGGCGAAAAGAGAAAGATACGGGACGAATGTGCGGTACTCGCTCCGCTATCTTGTTGAGCAAGTAGGGTACATGGTCGGTTGCGTATAGTTCCTCTGCCAAAGCGATGATGTTACCGCCTTTGCCAAGCCCGTAATCGAACCATAGATTGCGGTCGGTGTTCACCTTGAACGAGGCTTCCGTTTCCTCCCGGAATGGTGATTTGTACCAAAGGCCGTTGCCTTGCTGTTTGACGGGCGTATAGCCCAAACTTTGCAGATAGTCTGCGATACGAATGTTCTTTACTTCTTGTATGTTCATATTTCTATGGTTTGATGATGATTGTAAAACCGATGAATTGATGAATGCGTATGCCAAACTATTGGATAGCAACCTTATACATTCTCATCATTGTTTCATCAAAGCACTTACCAAAAGAGAAAATCATCATTTGCCTTATCGGGTATGGCATACTTGACTTGTTTTCTCTTTTCATCAGTAAGTTGTTTTTGATGAGGGTTTGATGAGAGTACAAACCTTTATATTTCAGTATGGTTATATGCTTATTCATCATTTCATCAAGATAATCAGAGTGCTGTCAACTGTTCTCTTGTTACGGTATAGAACCGTCCGATTCTTCGTATGGGAGAATATCGGCACTCTCGGGTATAGTCCACTTGATAGGTGGTGTAAGTAAGTGTATTCGGTGCAGGGGTGAGTTTCCAACATTCCTGCAATACCTTACGGACTTGGTGCTTCTCCACCTTTACTTGCGAGTGTACCAGCAAAAGAAGAAGGTCGTTGTAACAGAACGAGAATGTGTCCGTTCCGACACTATCCATGATGTCAAGGATAAGTTCCTGCATTTCTATCTCCAGTCGGTTGCGGTTACTGCGAATAATCTTCTGCAAGGCTTCTGTATGCAGCAACGAGGGAGTAAACCACATGCGGCTTTCCTTTTCGGTGGATAGCTGTCTGTGTTGCAGGAAATGGAGAAAGGCGGGTATCTCCGCTTTCAGCTTTTGCAGGAAGTCGGTGTCATCGGACTGCAAGCGGTTTATCTTGCGCACCCAATAGCGTGTTTCTCCTGCATCTATGATTACGGGCAGGTACTCGTTGTTAGAACATAGCACGAACTTGGCAAAGAACGCTATCTCGTCACGGTCTTTGCCTTTGGCTTCCACCTTATAGGATAGTGTGGTACTGAGGTTCTTCAACCTCTCGCTGTCCTCCCTGCGGTTGAGCAGCACCTCATCCACCACGATAAGGAGCTTTCCTGCCCAATCGGAATTGAACTGACTGCGGAAATCCTCGTTGGTGTTGAAAGTGACATTGTTCTGAAAGACGGCTTTCAGAAAGTTCAGAAACGTACTCTTACCTGTGTTACGTTCCTCCGATACCAGCAGCAGGATGGGCAACTTTTGGATGGGTTGCAGGTAGAGCAGTTGCAGATAGTCCATCCCCAACTCGTATTGCTCCTCGAAAATGTGGCGAACCAATGATTGGATGCAGGGAAACTCGCCTTGCTGTGGACAATGCTCTATCGGCTCATAGAGGTTGAGGAACTTGTCCACCACGGGACGATAGTCCACATGGCTTGGGACTGTACAGAAACCGTCATACTTCGGCACGGTGGCAAGATAGTCCTTGCCATAGTCTTGGCGCAGGGTCTCGTTGTTCCACATGATGCGTTTCTTTACATACCCTCCGTTCAGTCTTGGCTGCTCCACAATCTTGTAGAGCGTTGTTCCTACTCGGATGAACTCTTCTTTTGCCACGCTGCCATCTGATGGCGGTTTGTGGCTCTCTTGTTGTTTGTTAGCTGACATAATCAAATAGTTTTAAGTTTGAAAAATACCAGCTACAAAAGTATAAGCATTTAATGGATAAGTTGTTACGCAAAATATAGCAGAATACAGAAAAAAGTACTCTGGGGATAGATATTTGAGGAATTCTATAAACTTAAGCCTATTATGAACGGCAAGAATTCTCTCATCTGGGGTATTTCGAGTACCTTTGTGGTATAATTTGGTTGAATAGTTAGCATATGGTAGAATATACAAGTAGTAGATTGTGTTTCAAGGCTGATTTGATTGAGCCTTTGAAAGATAATGAAACATTTATTGTCCATACTCCAAATGGAACATTTAAGTTTACAAAATCTGATTTCTATCGTGTCTTTTCAAATGTCATTGAAACCAAGAGCTATCAAGAGGGCAGAATGTATAGTTGTAAATATCCACCTAAACGAGCTATGCAATTTCTAATATCAAGTCAATCCTCGACATTTAAGCGGCCCGAAAGACGTATGCCCACAAAAGATTTGGTAGGGGAAGAAATCCGAATGAAAATTAAGGAAATAGGTACATTGTGGCATAATTCTCCTAATAACCCTCAAATAGAAGTTGATGTACTTGAAAATTGGAATAATCTGATAGAAGAATGGATAGCAGACAAAGATATGCCATTGATTATTCGTAAAGAGACAAATAAACGAGGTCAATCATTTATGCATCCCTGTGGAAGAGAAATTATCGTTTCAGACAATACCGTAGCTATTTGGGTGTATAGCAATGTTTTAAAAGGAACAGTGTTTACCTTATCTCAAATCAAAGAGTTATTGAGCCAAAAAGAGTTGCCAATGGTGTTTATGGCTACAAAGGAGATTAAGGCCAATGCTAAGTACACAAAACCATTAGGAAGTTATGCTTTGTCTAATTGGAAATTGTGTCATATCCACCCTGTTGGATTTAATACTAATACAAATATTGAAGATTTGAAAATTTACGATATTGAGGACCATTTTCGGAAATATGTAAATCCGAACAATATGTTCGTACTTCCTAAAGAAATTGGTTATTTAGGGGAAATTGATGTATTTATAGAGGAGCAGAAACGATAAAAGATAAACAGCAGGAGCGCAATGAACTCCTGCTATTTATCTAATCTACGACATACCCATAGAGCAATCGGCTAGCGAAAAGAAGATGGTTTGTTTCTCTTTTCGCAAGTAGAACCTTCTCAGAATGGCGTTGCGCACCTGCTTCGCTCCGAATGTGCCAAAGTGGAAAGCGAGGGCGATTATCGTTTCAAGGTTGTAAAACTCCATGCAGCACTTGTCAGATAGGTGTATGGTACGCTTTATCTCGTGCTCTCTCAACACGCCACTCTTGCAAAGAGCCTTTATCCCAGCCCGAATGGTCGGGGCGGTAACATTGAACAAATCCAACAACTCGGATTCGTTCATCCATACATTGGTTATGTCATTCGGCAAAATAACATTGCCGAACTCATCTATTGTGATGGTACTTCTTTCCATAGTCCTATGCCATTGTTGTGTTTCCAAAAGACTGGTTCAGTTTGTCACCGAACATCGTAAGGTCGTGGTCTATTTTCTGCGTGGTTATCTTCGCATAGAGTTGGGTCGTAACGATGTTCGTATGCCCCAACACACGGCTGACACTTTCAATCGGCATACCTTTACTCAGTGCGAGGGTGGCGAACCCGTGCCTTGCACAATGGAATGAGATGTCCTTTGTGATTCCGCACTCTTTTATCATCTTTTTCAATGGCTTGCATATAGACCAATAGTTCAGATTCGGGAAAACAGATTTGTCCGTTTGGAACTCCTCGTAACGCTTGATAATCTGCAAAGGGATGTCAAGCAGCTTCACTTGGAACGGGACTTTGGTCTTGTGCCGCTTGGATAATATCCACTTCTCACCGTTCACTTCCACTATATCATCAGTGGTAAGTTCCTTGACATCCACGAATGACAATGCGGTAAAGCTGGCGAAAACAAAGATGTCACGGATGTAGGAAAGTCTGGCATCCGCAAATTCGTGTGTCATCAATGTTTTCAGTTCTTCTTCCGTCAGATACTCACGTTCCTTTATGTTCGGACTGATATGGAACTGCGCAAACGGATTTCTCGGTATCAGTCCGTTGAAGTGCGCACGCATGACCACACCTTTCAGCCACATGCAGTTAGTCCAGATGCTACCGTTCTGCAATCCTCTGTCAGTGGAAAGGAATACGGCAAACTCCTTGATGAAGTCGGGTGTCAGTTCAAGCATAGACAGGTCGCTTCGTTTGTAATTCGCCTTGATGAATGCCGCCACATGGTTTCTTGCACGAACCCTTGCCATGTAAGTTCCTTTTACACGGTCTGTTCCCACACGTTTTTGAAACGTGGCGTTGTCCTTATCAAACGCTCCGAGCAATGTCTCATACTCGCTGCCGATTCCTTGATAGGCATTGCGCACCATTTCTGCCGTAACATACGCCTCTCGGTCAGATATGCGTTGGTAGTGCTTGATGATTTGCGCCTTGATGTTGTCCAAAGCGTGGTTGATGTCCCTCGCTTCAATGCTCTTGCCTTTGGCTCGGTTGCCTTTCGCATCCCAAAGTGCTTTCGGGATGGTCTGCTTGCAACTGAACTGTGCCACAGAACCGTTGATTGTCACTCGTCCCATGATGGGGACAATACCGTTTTTCTCCTTGCTGCCGTTCGCATAGAACAGCACTTTGAATGTACTTCTTGCCATACTCGTTTTTGTTTGCAAAGTTAAATATCAACGAGTTAAACCTTGCTATGCAAAACAGTGACAAACGGTGAAATAGCGTCCTACATGTGTTAAATCTTACATCTTCTTGGGTAATGATTTGCAAACCGTTCTCCTGCAATATTCTGCTTTTCCTTGCATTTTCCGCTTTTTCGGTTTGTCCTCATTTGACACCGTAACGACTTTGATGTTAAGTCATTTAGCGTCATTTCTCCCATTTTTCGAGGTTATTCCAGCATTTTTATGTAACTTTGCTTATAAGTCGCATAAAATATAGGACGATATGAACCAGACAATTTATCCCATCGGCATACAGAACTTCGAGAGCCTTCGCAAAGATGGTTATCTCTATATTGATAAGACCGCCCTAATCTACCAATTAGTAACAACCGGACGATATTATTTCCTCAGCCGCCCCCGACGCTTCGGGAAAAGCTTGCTGCTGTCCACGCTGGAGGCCTATTTCCAAGGAAAGAAGGAGCTGTTCGAGGGACTGGCAATGGAGAAATTGGAAAAAGACTGGATAAGATACCCCATCTTACATTTGGATTTAAATGCGGAGAGATATTCTGACCCTGGGGCATTAGAGAGTATATTACGACGTTATCTGAACCTTTGGGAAGACCTGTGGGGGAAAGACGAGAGAGAGATAACACCATCCGATCGTTTCACCGGCGTGATACGCCGTGCCTATGAGAGAACAGGACGGAGAGTGGTCATACTGGTAGACGAGTATGACAAGCCTTTGCTACAGGCGATCGGGAATCCGGAGTTACAGGAGGCCTACCGCTCTATACTGAAAGCGTTTTACGGCGTTCTGAAGAGCATGGACGGATATATCCGCCTAGCGTTCCTGACCGGCGTGACCAAGTTCGGCAAGATAAGCGTATTCAGCGACCTCAACAACCTCATGGACCTGTCGATGGATAATCGGTACGTCGAGATATGCGGCATCACAGAAAAAGAGATACATGCCTATCTGGAAGACGAAGTGAAGGAACTGGCTGATACCCAAATGACGACCTACGAGGAAACCTGCCTAAAACTCAAGCAACGCTATGACGGATACCATTTCACCGCCAAGTCCGAGGGTATATACAATCCATTCAGCCTATTGAATACCTTCGCTAAGATGGAATTCGGAGACTACTGGTTCGAGACCGGAACACCCTCCTACCTCGTGGAGCTGCTCAAGCACACCCATTACGACCTCTACGAGATGGCCAACACGGAGACCGACGCCGATGTGCTGAACAGCATCGACTCCGCCTCGAACAATCCCATACCCGTCATCTACCAAAGCGGGTATCTGACCATCAAGGGCTATGATCCTGAGTTTGGCATTTATCGACTGGGTTTCCCGAACAAGGAGGTGGAAGAAGGTTTCGTCAAATACCTACTTCCTTTCTATACGAGCATACAAGCCTCTAAGACCCCCTTCGAGATCGGACAGTTCGTTCGGGAGATACGGTCTGGCAATTACGACGCCTTCTTCCACCGCCTCCAAAGCTTCTTCGCCGACACACCCTACGAGGTGATCGCCGGGCAAAAGCCGGAGCGAGACACGGAGCTGCATTACCGGAACGTCCTCTTCATCGTCTTCAAGCTGGTCGGCCTATACACGCAAGTGGAGTACCATACCTCGAACGGGCGTATCGACCTCGTATTGCAAACCGATCGCTATGTATATATCATGGAGTTCAAGCTCAACGGAACCGCCGAGGAGGCCCTGCGGCAGATCGAGGAGAAAGGCTACGCCCTACCTTTCGCCGGAGACAATCGGGAGGTCTTCAAGATCGGCGTGAACTTCTCCTCTGAAACCCGCAATATTGAGAAGTGGCTGGTAAGGTAAAAAGCCTGCTTTTATCCATATATACTTACTTTGCCGATGAAGTATATATCCTATGCCCGGAGAAGATATACTTCAAGTGGCATCTAAGTATATCTTCTCCCTCAAAAAGGCTTCTCTAGTGAATAACTGATCACTTCCCAAGCCGTTAACTGACGGCTACCCCTACTCGTAAGTTATTCACTTGACAAGCCGTAAGTTATTCATTTGACAAGCCATAAACCTGTCTCTTAT
>ENA-OZCT01000287-OZCT01000287.1-human-gut-metagenome-genome-assembly--contig:-NODE-287-length-11823-cov-4.510622_pt1 | contig 11823 bp, 8 predicted proteins | sample MGYA00244080_ERZ653566 | MGnify/ENA primary metagenome ERZ653566 (study PRJEB26926, sample SAMN06165172) | human gut metagenome | biome: ENVO:00009003; feature: ENVO:2100002; material: ENVO:00002003...
TCGTGGGCTCGGAGATGTGTATAACAGACAGATCTATTCCAAGCCCGGCCCCTTGCGCCATCGCCACCGTCAGGCCATGTTTTTGTACGATCGGCCAATCTACCGGGTCCAGCAACTCAACGGATTCAATCCCTATATGCTTGCAGATCTCACAGAACTCGTCCAGCTTATAATCGCCGAAACACCATTTACTTACGGAATGGCGGACATTTCCTTTCAAGGTTTCCTTCACATCTGTTTTCTTTTTTGCGGCGGCTGCCGCCTCGATACCTGTAGTCGCCAAAGCCACGCCTCCAGCTAAAAATGTCTTGATAGCCGTTCTTCTTGATATGTTTTCCATGTATTCGAATTTGATAGTTAATAGGAGACAAATATAGGAAAAATCGGATATAATATCCTGAGGCGTTGGTATTACATCCAAAAACACTACTTTTGCATCGGAAGTCACTCTACATGAAAAACACATCATATACAAAACGATCTATTTATCTGATCCTATTCTTTATAATAGGATGCACTTCATCCCTATACGGAATGGAAGGCGCAGGTGTGTATTTCAAGGCGAGCCTATGCGGAAAAATCTATAAGCATTTATCCTTTCTTGTAGAAGAGGACATCCGTCCGAGAGATGACTTTAAGGAAGCGGAATGGTTCCTCACCACCGTTGAGGTAAACTACAAGTTTAATAAATATCTTCTGGCAGGAAGCGGATATATGTCTCTAGCACGATACAAGGCATCCGACGAGTTACGAAACCGATATTATCTCTACGCTACGGGGACTTATTCGGCCGGACGTTTTACCCTCTCTGTCCGGGAACGTTTTCAAAGTACCTATAAGGTTCACGCCGAACATCCCAAGAATTATCTGCGTTCGATGCTGACCCTCTCCTATAAGATCGGCAAGAGTGGTTTCTGTCCTTTTGCCTACACCGAGGTCTTCAATGATACGCGAAATAAGATGCGGTCCGATAAGATCCGTTTCTCCACAGGAAGTAATTACCAACTAAACCCGAACAATAACCTCCAACTCTATTATCGCTACCATATATTTAATGTAGACGATCCCGTGAATTACCGCCATGCGATCGGTATCTGCTATACCCATCGTTTTTAATGAGAATTTTCGTACCTTTGCGCCCCGAGTGCTTGATAAACCTCGTTAAAAACAAGAAGACATGCAAAAAACAGTTACAGTACCTTTCATGCTGCTAGGTATACTTTTTAATATATGCCTTGTAGCGTCCAATCTTTTAGAGACAAAAGTAGTGCAAGTAGGCGGTATAACGGCTACCGCAGGTTTGATCGTATTCCCGATCTCGTATATCATCAATGATTGTATAGCGGAAGTGTGGGGATTCAAGAAGGCACGGCTAATTATCTGGAGTGGCTTCGCCTCTAATTTTCTGGTGATCGCATTCGCGCAATTGGCGGTATTATTACCGGCCGCCCCTTTTTGGGAGGGTGAGGAAGGTTTCAATTTCGTCTTCGGGATGGCCCCACGTATAGCGGTCGCCAGCTTGATAGCGTTTTTGGCCGGTTCTTTCCTGAACGCCTATGTGATGAGCAAAATGAAAATCGCCTCCAACGGAAAGAATTTCTCGTTACGAGCGATCGTATCTACCCTTATCGGTGAGAGCGCCGATTCCCTGATCTTTTTCCCGATCGCCTTCGCCGGATTGATCCCGGCCGGAGAATTGCTTATCATGATCGGGACGCAGGCGGTACTTAAATCCTTGTACGAGGTTATCATCCTTCCCGTCACCATCCGTGTCGTAAAGTACATCAAGAAAGTAGACGGGAATGATGTGTATGATCTTGGTACCTCGTATAATATCCTAAAGGTTAAAGACATTTAGGCCGGGACCAAACAATGACCGGCCTTCATTTGAATAGATGCGACCAATCCTCCCTTTGCTGCGGCATATAGGACTTCATTCCCAATAATTCAGCCGCCCGGCAATTCACGGAAGCGTCATCAATCAGCATAGTCTCCTCGGCTAAAAGATTCGAGTCCTTCAGTACGTACTCAAAAATATCCACGTTCGGCTTCAGCATATGCAATTCGTAAGAGAGGTAAATCTTATGGAAGAAATCTTGGGCACAAAGACCTTGATAAGAGAAATAGGTATCTTCGGACCATTTCCAATGAAGCTCGTTCGTATTGCTCAGAAGCATCGTATTATAGCGTTCACGAAGCTCCAATAGCAGACGCAACTTATTTTCCGGGACGTCTCCCAACATGGCGATCCATGCCGTGTCGATTTGTTCGTCCGTCAGGGGCTTTCCCGATAAGGCACGAATATCATCGCGAAACTGTTCCACCGAAATCGTTCCCAACTCTAATCGCTCAAACAAGTCCTTATGTTGATAGTTATTCGTGATCTGTTCCCGGATATTCTCCACGCCCAGATTCTCGAAAGCCTCGATACAACGGTTGCGAGTCAAGTTAATAAGCACACCGCCCAAGTCTATAATCAAGTTCTTTATGCCTTCCATATCATTTCTTTTTATACCAGCTACGACGTCTACGATGTCGTCTTTTCTGTTGATAACGATTGATCCGCTTGTAAACGACCCAGACAAACAACAAGCCGAAAACAGCGAATATCAATATAACAATCCAAGAGTTAAGATTGTCACCTTTTACCCGGCTCCACATTTCCAGAACCACCTCCGTCTCGTTCCCGAAATCACGGATCATGGCACAACGTTCCACGACCTTCCGGTCCGGATATTGAGCCGGGTCTATCTGGACACGCTCCGCTCCCGGTCCGAAGAAATAACTTACGTCCGAGAACTCGGTCTGCGTCGTATCGATCTTTTCCGCCAATATTTCCGGGGTGGCCACGGTGCTGACATATCCGGTCACTTCCATATTACGGCAGACGATGTCCGGACGGCATAGATAGTCCATAAAATAACTGGCCGCCTTCACGTTGCGAGCGTATTTAGGGATCGCCCAACCATCGTACCAGATATTACTACCCTCCAAAGGAACCTCATACCCCAGATCTACGCCTACGGCACTCGCCTCTTCCATGGCCCAGACCGCGTCGCCGCTCCAAGTGAAATTCAGCCACGCCTTTCCTTTCGTCATCATCTCCTTACCGAAATCGGCCTCCCAACCGGCGATATTCGGTTTCATTTTCTTTAAGTATTCCTCGGCGATAGCGATCATTTCCGGGGAGCTATCGTTCATCAATTGCTCCACCGTGATCGTACCATTCGCCAATTCCCTCGCATGGGCGTATATGATAGCGGTTCCATAAGCGTCACGATAACTATCCTTCATCAAGATCTTATTCCTGAAACGAGGGTCCCAAAGGCATTTCCACGACATTACCTCGTCCCTCGAGACATCGGCTTTATTATACAACAGGCCGGCGGTTCCCCACATATAAGGAACCACGTAGTCGGTAGTCTTACGGCCCGGCTGACTTAACTTATTCAGTTCCTCTTGGATATAGGGAGAGACATTGTCGATATAATCCGGTGTCTTCCCGAAATTACGGTCGATCGGTAGCAAGAGATTTTTCCGCAGCATGCGCTCAAGGATATACTCCGAAGGGCAAATCAAGTCGAAATCCTCATGTCCCCGCTCGATCTTGGTCAACATGATCTCGTTGATATCAAAGACCTGATAGATAATCCGGACTTCCTCACCCGTCTGTTCCTTATACCATTTCGGGAAATCCGTCAGGACGTCCTCGTCGATATAATCTCCCCAGTTATAAATCTTCAAGATCTTGCTTCTCTCCTCGTCCGAGCGCCCGCAAGAAGTGAACAGCCCCATAAGCAGGGCCAAAACAGACAGAATCGATATAAATTTCTTCATTTTCATTTACGCTCGCTTCGCTTTCTCAGCACGTTTATTTATAACAATCAACAATACTAACACGGTTACGAATATAATCGTTGAGAGGGGACGCAGTTCCGGGGTCAAACCTCCTTTCCGGGCATCCGCGTAGATAAAGGTGGAAAGGGTTTCCAAGCCCTCATTACCAATCGTAAATATGGTCACGGCGAAATCGTCGATAGATAGCGTGAAGGCAAGGATAAAGCCACTGATCATACCCGGACGGATTTCCGGGAAGATCACCTTCCGCAAGGCCTGAAACGGAGTCGCCCCCAAATCCAACGCCGCCTCGTAGATATTCTGGTTCATTTGTTTCAAGCGGGGCATGACGCTTAATACCACATACGGCGTACAGAACGTGATATGCGCCAGCACGACCGTCGTCAAACCTTGAGAGATCCCTAAGCTGACAAACAACAGGAACAAGGAAATACCGGTAATGATATCCGGATTCAACATCGGGATGTTATTGACAAAACTCACGGCATTGCGGGCCCTTGCCTTCAAATTAAAGATCCCGATAGCGGCTACGCTCCCCAACAAGGTAGATACCGTAGCGGCTATCATGGCGATAGCGAACGTATTCCAAAGTGCGCTGACCAACGAATGTTGTACGTTGCCGGCAAAAAGAGAGCTATATAATTTCGTGGAGAACCCGGTCCAGTTACCCAGTACTTTCGCCTCCGTAAATGAGAAGATCATGATAATCAAGATCGGCGAGTAGAGCAATAATAACAAAGCCCATAGATATCCCTTAGCTAAATATTTCACCATCAGATAAGCCCTCCCTCATTCGCCGAATCACTGCTCTCATTGCTGAACAATCCCGTGATTCCGATTAATAACAACATGATAAGAGAAAGCGCCGCCCCGTAGTTCCACATACCGTTATTGATATTCTCCTGTATGGTCGTACCGAAGAGCTTGATATTGTTCATCGTCAACAATTCGGCGATGGCAAACGTAGAGATGGTCGGCATAAACACCATCATGATACCGCTCATCACTCCCGGCATCGATAGTGGGAATACGGCCTTGATAAATACCTGCGACGGATTCGCCCCCAAGTCTTGCGCCGCCTCTATCAAGCTGTGATCCATTTTCTGGAGCGTATTATAAATCGGGTAGATCATAAAGGGCAGGAAGTTGTACACCATGCCAAAGATCAAGGCCCCCTCTCCCAGCGGGAAATTCAAGAAATCGAACAAAGCCACGGTAGCCAACGTACGGATCAAGATATTGACCCACATCGGAAGGATAAACAAAACGACCATCGTACGGGAAGTATTAAATCGGGCTTGGCTCAATATCCAAGCGGCCGGATATCCCAGCAGCAGACAAAGAATGGTCGTTATCAAAGCGATCCCGACTGAATACACGAAGGTGTTTATCGCCTCGGGATGGATCATAAACTTACGGAAATTGGCGAAGGTAAACATCCCTTCGTCATTCGTAAAGGCGTAATACACGATCAAGAGGAGCGGTATCACGACAAAGATGGCCAAGAACAGGACATAAGGAATGGTCCAGTTCCTTCGTCTCATAAAAAATGCAGAAAACGTATTGATCACTTCCTTCCCTTTTTAAGCATGAATAATTCGAATTTTATCCGGGGCGATCGTTATGCCGACATGATCTCCATCATCCCATACATCGTTGGTATCGACAAAGATGTCCTCGTCCCAATCTGTAAACACGGTCAGATGATAATGGTTGCCTTTGTAGAGGATAAATTTTACTTCTCCGGTCAAGCGACCGTCTTCCTCGTTATCCTCCAAGATCACATCTTTAAAATCGATCTCGACTTTCACAGGCGTATTTGGCTCTATATCGGTTACTTCCTTACATTCGAACGTACAGCCTAGGAATTCCACATGCGTAGCGTCGATAAGCTTTCCCTCGAAGGTATTGCAAATACGCTCTTTCTTCATTACATGGATATCGAAAGGCTTGATAAGAAGCCCGACCTCGCTACCTGCCTCGAAACAGTGGTAATCCTGTACCATGAACTCGTATCCGTTCGGGGTTTGCACCATCATCTCATAATGCACACCCTTAAAGATGGAGGAGGTTACCGTACCCGTCAACATCGCCGCCTCCGACGGCTCGAAGATGTAAATATCCTCGGGGCGCAACACGACATCTACCGGCATTTGCTCCCCGAATCCCTCATCCACGCACTCGAACTCATGACCGGCGAAAGAGACTTGCCTATCCTTGATCATCGTCCCGTTCAAGATGTTACTCTCACCGATGAAATCAGCGACGAACGAATTGACCGGCTCGTTATAAATATCGATCGGGGTACCGATTTGCTGGATCTTTCCCTCGCTCATGACAACGATCGTGTCGCTCAGCGTCAGCGCTTCCTCTTGGTCGTGGGTCACGTACACGAACGTAATGCCTAAGGACTTATGCATCTCTTTCAATTCCATTTGCATATCCTTGCGCATCTTCAAGTCCAAGGCCGCCAACGGCTCATCCAGCAATAACACCTCCGGCTCATTCACGATAGCGCGAGCGATCGCCACCCGTTGCTGCTGGCCACCGGAAAGGGAATCGACATCCCGATCCTCATAGTCTGTCAACCCTACCATTTTCAACGCCTGTTTCACTTTCTTCTCGATCGTGGCGGAAGGAAGTTTCTTCAGCTTCAGGCCAAAGGCGATATTATTGTACACATTCAGATGTGGAAATAAAGCATATTTCTGGAATACCGTATTTACGGGACGTTTATGCGGCGGCGTCTGCGTAATCTCCTTCCCGGACATCGTGATAACGCCCTCGGAGGCCGTCTGGAAGCCGGCTATCAAACGCAACAGGGTAGTCTTTCCGCAACCGGAAGGCCCCAAAATGGTTACAAACTCGCCCTTGCGGACCTGTAAATTTACATCATTCAGCACGGCCTTCTCGCCGAAATACTTCGATACGTGCTCCACGCTGATAATGCGATCCGATTTTCGTATTGACATTCTCGCTTGATCTAATTAGAATTAAACAATCATGAACAATGTTCTTATTTATTTTTGCGCGAATGTACAGATTTTAATAAGGCCGGGCACTATCGTTTTTACAAAATCTGACCTTACACCGGGTGAGAAGCGTCGCATTTCTCCAAGATTCGACCGCGCACCCGATGTAAGCCCCGTATTTCTCCAAGATTCGACCACGCACCCGGCGCGAGGTCCAATATTTCTCCAAGATTCGACCGCACACCCGACGCGAGCCCCGTATTTTTCCAAGATTCGACCGCGCACCCGGCGCGAGGTCCCGCATTTCTCCAAGATTCGACCGCGCACCCGACGCGGGCGGGATATTTGGGAAATATTCAATCCACGTATATCCGGTAGCTCCCCGATCCCAATCGGTACACAGCCTTCCCATCCTTCAATCCCACGGGCGTGATCCCCTCCTGCCCTTTCTCCATACGAACGGACTTCTCCGATTTGGCGGGCAGATATAAGGTAGCCGTCGTATTAGCGGGAATGGTCGCCTCGTATATATAGCCCTTCTTTTGGATTTGCCATCCACTCTCGATACGGCCATAGGCGGAATCGTAATGACCCCGGATGAACGAGAAGGTTCCGCCGATACGGGGTTGAAGGATGATGTGCTTATAGGCGGGTTGTTCCTCATCCCGCTGGATACCCAAGGTATAAGCTATCATCCACTCCTCGATAGCGCCATACGAATAATGGTTGAAAGAGTTCATATCCACAGGGGCGAAGCCATTTACCAACGTGTAGGAATTCCAACGTTCCCAAATCGTGGTAGCGCCTTGCAGGACAGGATACAGCCATGAAGGATAGGCGGTTTGCTCAAACAGCTTATAGGCGACATCGTCATAACCATTGTCGGATAATACCAAATTCAGGTAAGGCGTACCGATAAAGCCAGTGGTAAGCGTATAATTATGTTTCTTGATATTCTCTACCAGATGCCGGATCGCCAAGGGTTTGTTTTTCTCATTGAACAGATCAAACTGGAGAGGAACCACGTATGAGGTCTGCGTATCTACGATTTTCGCCTCGGTAGCCGCCGTTCCGGACCACATACCTACTTGCGAGTCCTTACCAAAGATAGATTCCACCGTCGGGGCGAACGTGCGTCCTTCCTCGTTTACAAACAGGTCGTTAAAAGACCTCTTCACGTTCTCGTAGAAAGTACGGAAACGCCTTTGGTCCGCGTCCTTCCCTAAACGTTTCGCTACCTGCTCCATAATCAAAGCGTCGTAGGCGGAGTAAGCGGTGTTCGTCAACATGGAATTCGTCGGCTCGATAGCCAGCCAATCGCCGAAACCACCGAAGGGCTGTACATAGCGTACGGCACGACGCTCCAAATAATCCATATAAGCGACCATGGAAGCGTAATGCTGTTCCAGAATACGCACGTCTCCGTATTGTTGATACATTTGCCACGGTACGATCACGCCGGCTTCCATCCATCCCATGGCACCTCCGCCATCCTCCGCGCCGTGTGGAGGGAAACCGACTACGGGTATATAGTTCGCGTAACTACCGTCATCTCCTTGATTATCCCGGACCGAGTAGAGCCAACGGGTGTAAAACGGATCGACATTCATATTATAAGTAGCCGTACGGGCAAATACCTGCGCATCCCCTGTCCAGCCCATACGCTCATCCCGTTGCGGGCAATCGGTCGGAACCGACAGGAAATTACCCCGTTGGCCCCAGATGATATTGCTGAACAAACGGTTGACACGCTCGTCCGATGTCTCATAACCGCTCGTCCGCGCACCGATAGATTCCAGCACGATCCCTTTCACCGCCTCCAAGGGTAACGGCCTCTCCAACCCGTGAATCTCCACGTAACGGAAACCATGGAACGTAAAGCGAGGCTCATACGTCTCACCCGCCGCATCCCCTCTCAGGATATAGCGATCCGTGGAAAGGGCGCTCCGGTAATTATCCGTATAGACTTGCCCTTTCTTCTCCTTATACATCGCGATCGTGTACGGGGCGACAGGTTCGGTAGGGATCGTTTCCGGATAATTCATCTCCCCGAAACGGATCGTGATTTCCTGTCCGGCCTTTCCCTTGAAAGTCAGACGGGGAACACCGACCATATTCTGCCCCATATCATAGACATAGACGCCGGGAATAGGCTCTACCATGGACTGAGCGGTCAGGGTCACATTATTTTGTATCGGGCTGCCTACATATCCTTGGATCTCCACATTTACCGGAGGGGCGGCGAATAAGGTCGCCGGTTTCCATGACGAGTCATCAAAACCCGGAGCATCCCAGCCGTTCACCTCTTTCCGGGCATCGTATTCCTCTCCATTCTGAAGGCCGTTAAAAGTGATCGGTCCCCGGTCATAACATTTCCAGCTATCATTCGTAACGATCGTCTCACGAGTACCGTCGGCATACTCGATCACGATCTTTCCCAATAAGGACTGGCGGGTTCCGTATTGATCCTGCCAACCGGTAAGGAAACCGCTATGCTCGCTCCACCATCCGGCACCCAACATCGCCCCGATACCATTATCACCCGGTCGTAGCAAACTCGTTATATCATACGTATTATACATGATACGGTAACGGTAATCCGTCCAACCCGGATTCAGATAATCCTTTCCAACCTTCCGCCCATTCACCGAGAACTCATAGATGCCCCTAGCGGTAGCATATAAACGGGCGCTCTTGACCGGTTTCTCTATCTTTATCTCTTTCCGGAGCATGGGAGCGGATACGTTCTCGCCCGGATACCAGACATTGAGCTTTCCCTCCCCTTTCTCCACATAAGTCTCGGCAGGATTGTACAGAAGCGTATTCCACGTATCCTCGCTGATACGCAAGTTGGAGAATGTAGCGGTCTGCCCTTTAGGTTGCAGGAAACCGATCGCGTACAAGCGGCAATGATAAACCAACTCTCCATCTGGATAAGGATACACGGTGAAAGCCCCTTCCTTGCCTCCCCAGAAATCACCACGGCTCTTCCGTTCTTTCTCCTCGGGAGTCAAAGAGGAATTCACCAAGGTCTTTCCATCGATCTCTATATCCACGAAATATTTCAAGGCATATTGGGCCGTCGTCACCTTCAACCGGATATGATGCACCTTATGCTTATCCGAGGCTGGGATGATAGAGGCCAGACTTTCCGCCGCATCTTGCCTCGTTTTTCCATCTGTGGTATGACGTAAAATGAAACGGGCGTCCCCCGAACCATTCAAGTCCAGTTCAGCAGACACATAATTATCAGCGTCCCTCGACCCAAAGACAAATACGGCTTTATCATTACCCTCGGCAACCCGCACATCATAGTCGATCACATAATGCGAGCGATATTTGGAGAGTTGTGTCTCCGACGAGCCGATCCAACGGGCGCCACTCCATCCGGAACCCAAAAGACCGGTCTCGAACCACGCAGGCTCAGTGGAGGTAATTTCCGTTCCCGATTCATCCCATACGGAAACTTTCCAATAATAGCGAGTGGAAGGTTGCAATGCTTTTCCTTGATAAACTACGCCGACCGATTCCCCGGAAAGAACCTTTCCCGAATCATAGATATAACGCCCGGCAGCCAATTGCTCCGGACTATCGGCCACCCATAACCGATAAGCCTGTCCACAGGCCCCATAGCGATCGGACTCCATCTGCCAGTTAAAACGTGGCTGACTGACATCAATTCCCAGTGGATTGGTTTGATACTCAACCTGTAGGTTCTTCAATACGGTAACCGCACCCAGAGGTAGCCATCCGGCCAGCAACCCTAAGATTATAGACAAAATACATCGTGTGCTCTTCATAATACAAAGAATTAAAATGATAACGGTACAAAAATATCCATTATCATCTTAACTCTTTGTTTCATTTTTGGGAGAAGATGTAGCAGTTTTGACACTACTCAATCTTTCCTACCATCTTGGACGGGTCTACCCAACGATCAAACTCCTCGGCGGTCACATAACCGGACTCGATAGCCGCCTCCCGCAAAGTCTTATTTTCTTGATAGGCTTTCTGGGCGATAGCGGCGGCCTTGTAATATCCTATTTTCGGATTCAAGGCGGTAACCAGCATTAAGGAGCTATCCAGATGGCGTTTGATGTTTTCGTTCACCGGGGTAATGCCTTTTACGCAACGTTCGCTGAAATTCAGGCAACCGTCACCAATCAAGCGGGCGCTTTGCAAGAAGTTCGAGATAATCACCGGCTTAAATACGTTCAACTCGAACTGCCCGTTGGAGCCAGCTATCGAGATTGTCACGTCGTTACCCATTACTTGAGCGGCGATCATCGTCAATGACTCGCATTGCGTAGGATTCACCTTTCCCGGCATGATGGAGGAACCCGGCTCGTTCTCCGGCAAATGGATCTCACCGATACCGGCACGAGGACCTGAGCCCAACATTCGTATATCGTTCGCGATCTTCATTAAGCTGACCGCTACGGATTTCAAGGCTCCATGCGCCTCAACCAAGGCATCATGGGTAGCTAGGGCCTCGAATTTATTCGGAGCGGTTACAAAAGGAAGCCCAGTCAACTCTGATATCTTCTTAGCGACACACTCGTCATAATTGACCGGGGCGTTAATACCGGTCCCAACCGCCGTACCTCCTAAAGCCAACTCGGAGATATGCGACAGGGAATCCTTTACTTTCCGTATACCATATTCCAATTGAGCCGCATAGCCACTGAACTCTTGCCCCAATGTCAATGGAGTGGCATCCATAAAATGAGTCCTCCCGATCTTCACGATCTTCATGAACTCCTCACTTTTTAGCGCCAACGCACGATACAGACTCTCCAATCCCGGTATCGTCACCTCCGCAGTCACCTTATAGGCGGCAATATGCATAGCGGAAGGAAACGTATCATTGGAGGATTGCGATTTATTCACGTCATCGTTCGGAAGCAGCACTTTCTCCTTATCCGTTAGCTTTCCTCCGCTCAGCACCTGTCTCTTATACACATCTGACGCTGCCGACGACTTAATAGGTGTA
>ENA-OZCT01000333-OZCT01000333.1-human-gut-metagenome-genome-assembly--contig:-NODE-333-length-11318-cov-3.746781_pt1 | contig 11318 bp, 9 predicted proteins | sample MGYA00244080_ERZ653566 | MGnify/ENA primary metagenome ERZ653566 (study PRJEB26926, sample SAMN06165172) | human gut metagenome | biome: ENVO:00009003; feature: ENVO:2100002; material: ENVO:00002003...
TGAGCGCTAGTCTCGTGGGCTCGGAGATGTGTATAAGAGACAGCACGCATAATATACATACGAAGGATTCAAATTTTCTACATCTTTAGGATAGATTCCTGCAATATTTTGATTTATCGCCGCCTCAAAAGGCAAATACGCAACTTTACCAATCGTCGCTCCTACAAGTGCAATTAGTGTTGTATCTGGTTTCATTAACTTAGCAGACGATTCATTTAGCCCTTTTTCCGTAATATAGTCAGTAATCTCATTCACGCACTTCTGACTCTTGCAAACTGTTGAACCCAGCCATTTGATTGTGCCGTTTTTCCAGTAATCGGAGTCTTTCTTTGATGGTGTTCCGCCAGAAACGACCTTGCAGACGTCCCCAAGCGTTCTCCACTTTGTTTCAAATGTCCCCCCCCCTGTGGACACCGAAAGTCAAAAGCGTATCGCGGTAATATTCATACTGCTTTTTGCGTGCTGTAAGCTCTGCTGTAAGCTCCGCTGTAAGCTCCGCTGTAAGCTCCGCGAAATTGTCAAGTATCCTGACAATTTCGCGTTGGACTGGCAGCGGTGGAACGGGCATCGTAACTTCTTCCAACTTCTGCGGGGTCAGGTCTATAACCTTTGTTCCTTTCGCTATGCGCTTCTTCTGGGTAAAGAAGTCATTTGTCTGGAACCAATATGCAACATATTTCGGGTCTTGATTGTGCCTGAAAATAGCTGCATGAGCGCCCGTCACAATCTGCTCATCACCAAGCCAGACAACGCACTTGCCTACATCTTCTACATTTTCGCTCGTAACTGCAATAACCAAATCGCCCTTATTTACTTTTTGCAGCTTTTCAGCCAGTTCAGGGGATACAAATGATTTCGTTTTGTAGGCACAAGTTCCATAATAAGTATAAATCTGCCCATAGTGGATACAACCCACGCCAGATTCCGTAAAATCCTTTTTCTGCAAGCCATTTCCACGAACAATAACGCCAATATCGCCCAAGCGTTTTCTTTCAACGCCCTGCGGACAAAGTTCTTGAATTAAATTATCCAATTTATTCATCGTGTTCACCATCGTCAATATTCCAACGCTTTTTAAACTCTTCATATCGTTTATCGCGCGTTGCTTTATCATAATGTTTCATAATGGGATAAACCATCCATTCTGCGCCGGGAATTTGCAGCTTTTTCCAATAAAGGACATACCCTCTTAAAAGTTCTATTATCAAAAATGCACTTTCAGTTGTTGCGTAAGGTATATTTGCCTTTTCATAGCAATATGCCTGATGCGCTGCGGCAAAAAGGTGCATTTCAAAATACTGTACCGGAGTTTCATCACGAGACATGGAAATTTCTATTTGATTTTCGCCTTTTGCGCTTGTTTCGCACTTGGCTTCAAGTATAGATTTTTCATAAGGTAATTCAAACGGCTCTAATCTAAAATCATCACCGCAGTATTTGTATACTGCTTCGTTTTGCCTTTTTAATTGTTCTCGTATTTTCTTTGTCCGTACAATAACAACTCTTTCCTTTGTGGGGGCAAATGTCTCCACAAAATAGAGTATAACAAACGATACTTTCTCTGTATCTATGTTTTTCTCTATCAACTTAATGACATCATCAAAAATTGGTGTATGCTGTCCTGCTTCTTTCCTAACTTTTCCATTATGCCATAAATATAAACGGTCAAAGTCTGCATGAATCTCAATCAGAAACCCAAGTTCTGCATCATTTTTACCTCTAATGCTATTCAAATTTTCCCAATAAGCATCAATATGCGATACATGCTTTTTCAGCCCATACTCAAACGACGCAATAAAATTGCTATATGTCGCTTTTTGTTCTGCCTCTACTCTGCCTTTTATCAGTTGTGCCAAACCATTTAACGTTTCTTGCGGTATATGCTGTGATTCTAAAACCTTTTCGCGGTGTTCGTTGTAAAAAGTACTAATATTTTTCTGCTGAACTATTGCCGTTGATGCTATGTCATTTGTTTTCTTTTGCGTGACGTGCATATCAACACGAAAATGTTCAATGCCAATCAGCGTGCTTTTTTCATTTTCTGTTGGCGGGCACAGCACAACAAAATCAGGCCGCACTCTGTCCACTTCTTTAAATCCATCTTGTACCCCGGCATATAGTCTCTTTGCGAATCTTTTTGTCCATCCGCACTGCTTTAATGCCAGTTCAATCGCTCTATTTAGGCAGTTTTCTTCTACTTTTCTGTCTCCCACCGTGTCCACCACCTTTCTATCACTTTACGATTTAATTTGTCTCAATCTCCGCAATAATCTTATCAATCTCGTCACGCAGCACCTGTTCCCGCGCCACAATGCGCTTGATTTCTGCGTTCAGCTCGGTAATGTTGATAACCTCGCGGGTGTCCTCCTGCTCCACATAGGTGGATACCGACAGGTTATAATCCTGCGCTGCAATCTCGTCATTGGGCACAAGGCGGCAGAAATAGTCCTTATCCTCGCGGTCAACGAACGAGGCCACGATTTTTGCAATGTTGTCCTCGGTCAGCTTGTTGTTGTTCGTGACCTTGACAAATTCTTTCGAGGCATCAACAAACAGCGTCTTGTTCTCGGCCTTGCTCTTTTTCAGCACCATAATACAGGTTGCAATGCTGGTGCCAAAGAACATGTTGCCGGGCAGCTGGATAATGCAGTCGATAAAGTTGTTATCAATCAGATACTGGCGAATCTTCTTTTCCGCGCCGCCGCGATACATAATACCGGGGAAGCAGACGATAGCCGCCGTGCCGTTGGTCGCCAGCCATGCCAGCGAGTGCATGATAAAGGCCAAGTCCGCTTTGGACTTCGGGGCCAGCACACCGGCAGGGGAGAAACGCGGGTCGTTAATCAAGACCGGGTTATCATCGCCCTCCCATTTGATAGAATACGGCGGGTTGCTGACAATGACCTCAAAGGGTTCCTCGTCCCAATGCTGGGGCGAAATCAACGTATCCTCGTGGGCGATATTGAATTTATCAAAATCAATATCGTGCAGGAACATATTGATACGGCACAGGTTGTAGGTCGTCAGGTTGATTTCCTGACCGAAGAAGCCCTGCCGGACATTCTCTTTGCCCAGAATCTTAGCCGCCTTCAGCAGCAGGGAGCCGGAGCCGCAGGCAGGGTCATAGACCTTGTTGACTTCGGTTTTGCCCACAACGGCAAGGCGGGTCAGCAGTTCCGAGACCTCCTGCGGGGTAAAGAACTCGCCGCCGCTCTTGCCAGCGTTGGAGGCGTACATACTCATCAGGTACTCATACGCATCGCCAAACGCATCAATCGTGTTTTCCTTGTATTCACCGAGTTTCATCGCGCCGATGCCGTCCAGCAGCTTAACAAGCATTGCGTTGCGCTTTGCCACCGTAGCGCCAAGCTTGTTGCTGTTGACATCAATATCATCGAACAGACCGGCAAAGTCGTCCTCGCTCTCGGTGCCTTTTGCCGAATCCTCGATATGACGGAAGACGGCCTCCATCGTCATGTTGAGGTTATCGTCCTGCGGTGCACGGGCACGGACATTTACGAACAATTCTGACGGCAGGATAAAGAAGCCTTTGGTCTGCACCAAGTCATCCCGTGCCTGCTCGGCCTCCTCGTCAGACAGCTTGGCATAGTCAAAATCCGCGTTTCCTGCCGCGATTTCGTCCGCGTTGATGTAGTTCGTCAGGTTCTCGGAAATATAGCGGTAGAACATAATGCCCAGAACGTAGGATTTGAAATCCCAGCCATCCACGCTCCCGCGCAGGTCGTCCGCAATCGCCCATATTGCGCGGTGAAGTTCTTCGCGTTCCTGCTCTTTTTTGTTATCCGGCATTGTGATTCCTCCAAATTTCAAGTACACTTTTTAACCCTATGTATATTGTAGCAAATGCTCCATCCCATAAGTCGGACTTGCAGCCAAAGATACATATTTTTATCTATTATAACGAAAAAGCGGGCATTTGTCACCCGCTTTTTGCCGTATTTCGTAAATTATTGTAGATGTCACGCACTATTTGAAGTAGAAATTTTTCCGCAGCCGGATTGCTCCGTCATCGCAAATTACAAATAGGTCTTGTTCCAAATGTGCAAGGTCAGCCGGCTTGATGATGGGCTGTGGTTTCTGGTTGGGGTCGGTTGCCAATAGGGAATGTTTTTCACCAATCATTTTGGAGAAATATTCCTGTGTTTCGGCATCTTTGCAGCCGAGCAGAACAGTAAACTTAAAGTTACTCAGCATAGCTTTCCGTTCATCTTTACCGTAAATCATATCGAGGTCGGCTAACGACTGGGTCAGGACAAGGATTCTAATTCTGCGTTTCCGCAGCTTGCGCAGACTTTCAACAATTTGCAGCTTGCCAAATGAAGCAAACTCGTCAAGACAAAACAAAATCGTTTGCTTGTTTTCCATCGGTCTGGATGAAAAATATTCCATCGACTGCGCCGTGATAATGCGCAGCAGGTCGCCATAGATTTTGAGCTTTTCATCTGGGATATAGATGTATACGCTACTGGTTTCCAACGTAGCCGGGCTGATGGCTTTTTCATAGCTTGGCACTTTTCTAAGTGCATTTTTAATTTTATCGTTTGTGGCAAACAGTTTCAAGGCATCGTCTGCCGCCTGTTTACAGCCCGCCGTGTTCTGCTCTGACGCGCCTGCAAAGGAACTAATGAACATATTAGCAATCGGATTCTGCTGCTTTGCAATATCGTTCAGCAAACTGCGCCAATCGTGACCGAGAAAAAACTCGCAGATTTCCACAAAGCCCCAATCCATGCCGTAGTAGCAAATAAGCGCTGCCGTTATCATTTTTCGGCCATTCTTTGTAAAAAATATGCCTGCCTCGCTGTCGTTGGCTTTGTCTGGTAACAGTAGATAAGCAAGCTGTTCCAAACGCTCCTGCCGTTCTGTCTCATCCGTTACCGCATTGATTGAAGCAAACACATCATACGGAATGCAGTTTTCTGATGTCGGGTCAAATACAATTTTGTTGGGCGTGTTGACGTTAGCTGAAATATCGCCGGAAATATCCACCACCAGCGCCGTACCCTGCCAGCTTCGCAGTGTTGGAATCAGCAAAGCACTTGTTTTGCCCGTACCCGATGGCCCCAGTACAAGAATATGCCCCTCGTCCTGTTCGGGGGAGTAGGCCAACAGACCAAACTTCTTACCAAACAGAATCCCTTTTGCTTGCGCCGGATGTCGATACACAAGATTCTTTTTTGCAAATGGATTTGGAAAATGATTCATCTGCCCGCGCAAATATACTATCAGTACCAGCACAAGGAGCATTACTGCTGTCGCTCCGTACAGATAGCAGTTGATAAGCATTACCGCCTGATTCATGGCTGTACCTCAAAAGTGAAGTTCCGGCCCGGACGATTCACCGAAATACAGCGCGGGGCGTTCTACTTCCTGCTGGTATTCCTGTTCGCGTTCCGCTTTGAGCTGCGCGACAGTGCGGTTTCCACCTTGCCGCTTGGTCACGCCCGTCATAACGCGGGCATCTTCTAAACCGTGGGTATCTAAATAGCGTTGCAGGTCAGGATGAAAATTGCGCAGTTCGCGGCGGTCAAGAACATCGTTCGCGCAGATTTTATAACCCTGCTCGTGCTTCGGGTCTTCGACAACAGGCACGAAACAGAAATGTAAATGCGGCTGGCCACCCTCGTCATCATGGACGATAGCCTGCACGACATTTTCCTCACCATAGCGATTTGCTAAGAAATCGTATGTTGCGCAGAAAAAGTCATCAAAACGCTCCGGGTCTAAATCCTGCGGAGCCGTCACGACCCAGCCTGCCATAACCTTTATGTCATCGCGGTTATAGCAATACAGTTCTGATTTGCGCTGCAAAAAATAGTCATACTCGGTCATGCCCCTATCGGGGGACAGAACATAGTCCTGCCCCTGCCGAGACGGGTCAATGTCAGGATTGCCGGAATGTTCGATTTCGCGGCGATTGTGCCGCAGCTGATTGCGGACTGCGCCCACTGAAAACTTCTCTACACTTGCCATTGTAATCTCACTTTCCTTTACGGGGTTCATGTCCCCTCCGCCCACGCCTTGAAATGCCCTGCACAACGAAGCAGTGCATTTAGTCGCGGACTGATGTGCCATACAAGGTATGGCAGTTTCCCCGGAAACTCCCACCGCCCTTGCGGGCTTACCTTGCCAAAGGGGCGTGACCCCTCTGGACTCCCCGCTGCCGACAAGACCTGCTTGCCGTCAGTGGGGGCTGCGGCCCCCATCGGAACGACTTTTCGCCGTTCCTGCCCCTATAAGATTGGCGGTGCCCAAGTTCTGCACTTTCGCGCAGAATTTCAGCACCGCCCTTGCTGCGACCTGTACGCCTTACTATCGCAAAGGCGTGTCAGGTCTTACTTTTTTCTACTCGGCAAACGGCACCACTGTCCCATTGCATCACGCTCGATTCCTACAAGGAACTGGATGCCGTCAAACCAGCTGAACGGCAGGCTCGGTTCACAACGAAACGCAAGCGCTGCCATTACATCGTACACAGCTTTTTCGCCCCACAGAACCTCCCACTCAGCAAAAATATCATCTACCAAGCGAGCACCGTTAATTTTGTTGATGCCGCCAGTCGAAATCTGTTTACCGAGGAACTCATAGACCTCGACAGCAGATTCCCACAAGGCATCATTCTCTGTTATGGTGCAGTTCTCTGTGTCCTCGTGCAAATGGTATCTGGCAAAAAAGCCCTGTAAACGGTCTGCATCGTACACCGGGCGTGTTCCTAACGCCCTGATGCCGCGTGTCATTGACTGCTTGATTTCCCACGCATCCAATTTATTTTCTGCGCGGCACTGCAAAATGAACGTTGCCTCTGTGCGGAACGGCTCTGTCATCGGCAGGAACTCGTTTTTGATTGCCATATTGATGATGTCTCCGATTTTCAAGCCGAAAACTTTGGTTGCGACAGTAATCAGAATGTCGCTTTCTTTATCTGAAATGAAATAGCGGTTCATCAGAACGCCCCCTTACGAGATGAAATACAATTCGTTATGCAATACGTTATGTATATAATAGCATATAATATACATCACGTCAATATATACATATCGTATTTTTTTAATAAAAATAGTACGGTACACCGCTGCGGCGGGACGGGGAAGCGTGGCCCTGCCGCTCAAAAAAGTATATAAGCCCACACCCTTTAGTCAACAAACTTTCACGGCATATTCTCGCACTTTGCGGGGATGCTGCGATATTCCATGATTTGTTGACACAGGGGTGTGGGCTTTACTTTTTCTTTTCGCCGGCAGGGGCCAAACCTGCAAACCGCTTCGGCGGGGATTTAAAAGTGAACTTTTAAGACGAAAGGACAACGAAAATGAAACAGACGATTAAAACGAGCCGCGTGGCAGGACAGCTTGAGAAAATGTTCCGAGCACTTAATAGCCGCTTTTTTGACGGTGAATTGCCGGAGGTCGTTATCAGCTTGAAAAAGACCGCTGGCGCGTATGGGCACTTCACCACTGGTAAGGTTTGGAAAACAGGCGAAGAACGGCGCTACGAAATCAATATAAGTTCTGCCAGCTTAAACCAAGAGTGTGCTTTTCTGGCTGGCGTGTTAGTCCATGAGATGGTACACGAGTATTGCGCCGAACACGGTATAAAGGACACCAGCAATAACGGCGTATATCACAACAAGAATTTCAAGCACATTGCAGAAACCCACGGTCTGGAAGTCGAACACCATCCCAAATATGGTTGGACAATTACCAGCCCCGGTCTTGAACTTCTGGATTTTGTAGAGGAGCAGGGCTGGCAAGATTTCCAGATGGTCGAGAGCCTTAACCTGCTGGATGTACTCGGAACGCTCCCCAAGGGCGGCAACAGCAGTGCAGGAGCGGAAACCAGAACGAAAAAGCCAAGCAGTACCCGCAAATATATCTGCCCCAAATGTGGCAATAGTTGCCGAGCGACCAAGGTCATCAACCTGATATGCGGCGACTGTATGGAAAAGATGGTTGTTACCGAATAAGTCACAATAACAGCGATAATGGTCGAGTGAGAGTAGACCGCCATTTTTATATGTACACTTTTAATAAGGAGCACTACAATGCAATACGATTACCATTCCTGCCCATACGAACCAGATACCGGCGTTCCCCCTTGCGGGGAAATGGCCGAGTGCAAAACCTGCGCATGGTGCAGTCTTGCGGCCACATCCGAAAAGTAGAACGATGGCGGCGGTCACACAAGCGACCACCGCCATCATTTCCAGTATCAAATTTAAGCTATGCACAAGTAGTATTAAAAGTGCTTGCTATCGTATGACAAAGTAAGTATACTACCAGTATCAAAATTAACGAGCCTCAGAGGTGATACCGCTATGCAAATATATGGTTACTGCCGCATTTCCACTCCACAGCAAAATATCGAACGGCAAGTACGCAACATTTTGGCAACGTACCCAACCGCACATATCATCCGAGAAGTATATACCGGCACAACCTATCAAGGCCGCAGAGAATTGGATAAATTGCTTCACACCGTGCAAGCAGGAGACACTATCGTATTTGACAGTGTATCTCGTATGAGCCGTAATGCAGACGAGGGTTGCCAACTATACGAAGACCTGTACGCCCAAAATGTAACGCTTTGCTTTCTCAAAGAGCCACACATCAACACGGAGACTTACCGCCAGACCATCCAGCGGCAAATCAGCACCCAGCTGAAAACCGGCAATACCGCTACCGACAGTTTTGTATCCTCGGTCATTGCTGCACTGAATCAGTACACCGTTGACCTCGCCAAAGAGCAGATACGCCTTGCCTTTGCGCAAGCTCAAAAGGAAGTTGACGACCTGCACCAACGCACCAGAGAGGGAATGCTGACCGCCAAACTAAACGGCAAGCAGATAGGGCAGGAACGTGGCCGCAAATTGGTTGTCAAGAAAGCTGCCGCTTGCAAGGATGCCATCAAAAAGTACAGCAAGGATTTTGACGGCACACTCAGCGATGCAGATTGCATTAAACTCATTGGTATTGCGCGGAATACATATTACAAGTATAAGCGGGAACTGCGAGAGGCAATGCCCGTATAAGGGAAACAGCCCGTAAAATGATTTCTCATTCCACAGGCTGCTTTTTACTTATAAAAAGAAAATGAGAACGGCGTCAGTAACGGCGTCCTCACAAAAGATATAGTATCTTTTTGATTACATTGATATTATATGCTTATTATGCGAAAAAGTCAACCACATTTTTTATAAAGAGCAAGGTGGATTTTACCAAACGATTGCCCTTTTCTCCCGAAAAGTAGTCCAAATGCTCTACCATTCGGCCATCAACAAACTGCTTTAATGCTCCCATACGATTTTGCCGTACCTTTGGGCTTACAAGTAGTTGGTATTCATAAAGCATACAGACGATTTCAAATACAGGTCTACTTGAGAGCTTTTTCGTCTTTTCAACCTTTGCGACCCCCGGAATACTGGCAGCCATTCTTGAAATCACCTGCGGCGGTCTGGTTGTTTTGCTTGGCCTAAGCGAAGTAAACAGGCAATTATTATGGGCGCATGCGTTCCGCAGACTCTTTACCGGGTTGATAATGTTCCTATCCAGCGCCACTGCAAAGAACTGACGATAATTTGTACTGTAGAACTCACACAGCTTTATCAAATCGCCAAAGCTAATGATTTCCGCCAACACCCAAACAGGGCAGTCCACATTGATGATTTTTACCGAGCAAGCATTTGTCCGGCTATCCACCACATAGCATAAATTGAAGTATTTGTTTATCAAGTCACCCGTAAATATCGCATCTGCTTTTTGCTCAATCGAGCGCTTTACCTGCGGATACTTCTCCAAAAAGTCGCATACGATTTTATAGCCATCCTCCTGCGGGTTCTGCTCAATCTCTGCCAGCAGTGCCACTTTCAGTGCATGTTCAATATCAATGCACATCTTCAAGAGATGCTCCCGTAAGTAGAAGTCAATGTTTGACAGTTCTGCAAGATAGGCAAAATCCAGATTGATGTACTTTCCGACCTGCGCGCCGGTCTCATGCTTTGCATAGTTCTTTCGATAAGAGGCCGTCCGCATATAATTATTTCTCTTGGAAAGATATTCTGCTGCCTCTGTCTCTGACATAATGGAAAAGGTTATGCCCTTTTCATCCTTTAGCATCGCAACAAGTTCCTGCGATGTTTTCTTCGGCTTATACTCGTAGTTAAAAATGGCAAAACACTTCCTATCCGTTCGTTATTCTTTACATATAGCATACGTTTAAACGGGCAGTATTGTCAAGTGCTTTTAATTTAAAAGTGCATTTATAAAAGTTACAGTTTATCGTCACATATTGACTTATATTCTTTTCTATATTACTATGATACAGGGCGTTCACCGAAGACTAAAGAGACAAGTTAAGAATCCACACGCAGGCCCCTCCGCCATCCGGCTCCGGGGCCTGCTTTCTTTTTTGTTTCCAATCCTCTCTCATTCTGTCCCATGCGGGAAAACATGAGATAATGCGTTGATTTTGCTTGGTGTGGACTTGGAATGTTCTTGGAGTTGGCTTGGAGATTAGGCGGATTGCGAGTGGAACGGAGTGGAGCGAGCGCCTTTCCGCTTTCTTGATTGTCTCTGCGCCTTTCTGGATTTTTTCGTGTACCCGCGCATAACAGTTTGTATAAATTTACAGCAAATATATAACCCCCGATTTCAGGCAATCGGGGGTTATTTTTATTGCGGCCAGTCTGCGCTCTGGCTCGTGGTCTCGTCAGGGTGCATCCAGAGGACGGCATAGTGGTTTTGCGCGGCCAGGGCCTGGCCGGTCTCCTCGGGCAGACAGAACAGCCCGGTGGAAAGCGCGTCAGCCAGACCTCCGGTGTCGGCGCGGGCCAGCACGGCCACGCTGCTGACGTAGCGGGCAGGGTAGCCCGTCGTCAGATCGATCAGGTGGGCGTACCGCACGCCGTCGTACTCAAAGTAGCGCTGGTAGTCGCCGCTGATGACCAAGCTGTCGCCGTCGGCCAGCTCGACGGCCTGTATGTACGTGGGGTCATCGCCCCAGGGGTTCTCGACACCCGCGGTCCAGGGCTTGCCGCCGGGCTTTGTGCCGATGGCGCGCACGTTGCCGCCGATGTTCAGTAGAGCGCTGGTCAGCCCGCGGGCCTGTGCGGCCCGGGCGGTCTGCTCCACAGCGTAGCCCTTGCCCACCGCACCGACGTCGAGCGCCATCTCCGGGTCAGCAAAATAGACGGTTTGTGCTGCATCGTCCAGAACCAGATCTTCTATGTCGATATGCGTCAGCGCCGCCGCGATGGCGTCCGCGTCGGGCGGGGCCTGTCTCTTATACACATCTGACGCTGC
>ENA-OZCT01000349-OZCT01000349.1-human-gut-metagenome-genome-assembly--contig:-NODE-349-length-11178-cov-6.133867_pt1 | contig 11178 bp, 8 predicted proteins | sample MGYA00244080_ERZ653566 | MGnify/ENA primary metagenome ERZ653566 (study PRJEB26926, sample SAMN06165172) | human gut metagenome | biome: ENVO:00009003; feature: ENVO:2100002; material: ENVO:00002003...
GCACCTCGGAAAACCGGGAACAAGTTCCCGTTTTCTCTCAACTTTTCCTATCTTTGCAAAAAATCGGATGCGTGGCCCGGACAAGTTCAGACAGATTTGGCTTACCGTTCGCCTTCCACTATTTTTGCAGAAAGATAAATTGGCCGGACAGACGATTGCTGCCGCCGCCTGCGAAACGATCGGATCGAACCCGGGAACACCCTCGCCGTACCTCTTTTGCTACCGCTTGTCATGCAGATCAACAAGGCACAATTCGTATGCAGCTCCGAGCGTCTTTCGCAACTGCCGAAAGACTCGCTCCCGGAGTTCGCCTTCATCGGCCGCAGCAACGTCGGCAAGTCGTCGATGGTCAATATGCTCACAGGTCGCAGCGGCCTGGCCAAAGTTTCCGGCACCCCGGGCAAGACACGGCTTATCAACCATTTCCGCATCAACGACAGTTGGTATCTGGTCGATCTGCCCGGTTACGGTTACGCCCGCACATCGAAAACCCAACGCGACGAGTTCGCCAAAATCATCACCGACTACGTACTCCGATGTGAACGGATGCACTTCCTGTTCGTGCTGGTCGATTCCCGACTGGAGCCCCAGAAGATCGACCTGCGCTTTATCGAAATGCTCGGCCGGGAGGGTATCCCTTTCGGCATCGTCTTTACCAAAACCGACAAACTGTCGGCCGCACAGCTCGCACGCAGCGTCGAACGCTACAAACAAGTGCTCGGTGAACAGTGGGAGGAGTTGCCTCCGATGTTCCGCTCCTCGAGCGAAAAACGGACGGGCCGCGAAGAGATCCTGGACTTCATCGGCAAATGTTTAACAGAATGTTAAAAAAAGATTTTAGAAATACCCGATAATTCGGTCTTTACATCCTATCTTTGCACCATTCAAAAACACAATCACATACTATGGCTATCCACAAAATCAAATTCTTCGCAGGCAGGGGCTCGCGGTACCTCGCGGAGAAAATCGTCGCAAGCTACGGCACCACGCTCGGAAACTCGGAGGTGCAACAGTTCAGCGACGGAGAGTTCCAGCCCTGCTTCAACGAGTCGATCCGCGGCTGCACCGTGTTCATCATCCAATCGACCTTCCCGCCGCTGGACAACCTGATGGAACTCCTTATGATGATCGATGCCGCACGCCGCGCATCGGCCTACAAGGTGATCGCCGTGATGCCCTACTTCGGCTGGGCGCGTCAGGACCGCAAAGACCGTCCCCGCGTACCGATCGGCGCGAAACTGGTAGCCAACATGCTCGTCGCGGCAGGCGTGGACCGCATTATGACCATGGACCTGCATGCGGACCAGATCCAGGGCTTCTTCGACGTACCGGTGGATGCACTCTATGCCAGCGGCATCTTCGTACCGTACATCAAGAGCCTGAACATCGAGGACCTCTCGATCGCGGCACCCGACATGGGCGGCGCCAAACGGGCCAACACCTATGCCAAGCACCTGAGCGCCCCGATCATCATCTCGCACAAGGAGCGTGCGAAAGCCAATGTCGTGGGTAAAATGACGGCCATCGGCGACGTGAAGGGTCGCAACGTAATCATCGTGGACGATATGATCGATACGGCCGGCACGATCTGCATGGCAGCCGATATGCTAATGGAAAAAGGTGCCAAGAGCGTCCGGGCAGCCATCACCCACCCGATCCTTTCGGGGCAGGCTTACGAAAAAATCAATGCCAGTGCCTTGCAGGAGGTGATCGTCACGGACACCATACCGCTCAACCCGGAAAAGGACCTGAGCAAATTCAAGGTGATGACCGTAGCGGACATCTTCGCCAACGTCATCGAGCGCGTACACAACTACAAGGAGATTTCGTCGATTTTCTTCAAGTAGGAGGAGTTTACAATACGACAAAGGGGATGCTCGAAAAAGCATCCCCTTTGTCGTATTTAATGTTTCGCTATCCGGTGCATCTCACAAAAGCAACAACAGTCCGACCGCCAACGCCGCAAAAATACAGAAACAAAAGCGTATAATGCGATTATTGCAGAAAGACACCTTCCACAAGAAATAAAACCCAGCGCAACATAAAAGATATAACCCCAGTAAAACCAAAGAAACAATCCCGCAATACACCACGTAAACCAGCCCGTTTCCGCCTGCCCCATCGCATATCATACCAACAAAAAATACGATTATGTCGAGCAGTAGCAACCCGGTCAGTACAAGGGTTGTTATTTCTGCAATTCTGTTTTTTTCATTTTGCTCCGTCATTTCAGCGGCGAATCCGGTTCCCGGGCCATAACCATATAGAACATACGGTCGAGGAAGCCAGGGGCGAATTTCTTGATAAAGTGTGTAGCACGCCCCTCAGCCTCCATCAGGCAAAGGCGTTTGCGCTTTTCGATTCCCCGAATAACGATACGGGCGACCTGTTCGGGCGTCATCATCTTCGCCTCGTCGCGCGGTGTCTCGCCCTGGCTCGAACCGTCGGCCGTGAGCGCCGAAAAGCGGACATTCGAAGCCGTGAACCCCGGGCAGGCGACCATCACGTGCAACCCCTTCTTCAGGTTTTCGATCCGCACGGTTTCCAGAAATCCCGTCATCGCATATTTCGAAGCCGAATAGCCCGTACGCCCCGGCAGGCCGTGCAAACCGGCCACCGACGAGATGCCGACCAGCGACCCGTGCGAAGCCTGCAAGTACGGCAACGCGTATTTGGTACAATAGACCGTGCCCCAGAAATTAACGTCCATCAGACGGTGCAGCACCTCCAGATCCACGTCATCGAACAGTGCCCGCATCGAAAGGCCCGCATTGCAGATGAGCACATCCACCCCGCCGTACTCCCCGACGGCCGTGTCGATCAGATTGCGGCACTCCTCCGGCTTGGTCACATCCACCGCGCAGTAGGTCGCTTCGCCGCCTTTGGATCGGATATCTCCGACGATGAGCTGCAATTTTTGCAGGCTCCGGGCGCCGAGCACCACGTTGGCACCCTGCACCGCACATTCGCGGGCCAATGCCTCGCCGATCCCCGACGAAGCTCCGGTGACCACGACGGTCTTTCCTTTCAAACCTTTCATCCTATCAATCGTTTACATTTATTTCCAATCCGTCGTAAGCCAAATATACCCCTTCGGGCAACAACGCGGAACGCTCGGCGTAAAGACCCATTTCATGCGACATATGCGTCAGATACGCCCGGCGGGGCGCCACACGGCGAATCAGCGCCAATGCTTCGTCCAGTGAAAAATGCGAATCATGGGGCTGGGGCCGGAGCGCATTGACCACCAGCACTTCGACACCGTACAGCTTCCGCTCTTCGGCCGGGGCAATGGTCTTGAAATCCGTAAGGTAGGCCAGTTCGCCGAACCGGAACCCCGTCACCTCGAATCGGGGCGAATGGTGTCCCGACACGGGAATCACCTCCTTATCCTTGACGCAAAAAGGAACGGCAGGATCTATTTCGCGCAGCTCGATTTCGGGCACCCCCCGATACTTGTCCACACTGAAGGCATAGTCGAAGTCCTTGCGGACGCATTTGAGCGTCTGCCGTGTTCCGAATACGTCGATCCGATAGATCGTGGGATAATCGACGAAATTGAAGGCCCGCACGTCGTCCAATCCTCCGATATGGTCTTTGTGTTCGTGCGTCAGCAGAATCGCGTCGATATGCCGGACCCCGGTCCGGAGCATCTGGTAACGGAAATCGGGCCCGGCGTCGATCACCAGCCGTATGTCGTCCCACTCGAGCATGGCCGAAGTCCGCAGACGGTTATCGCGGGGATCTTTCGAGGTGCAGACGGCACACCGGCAGCCGATCACCGGCACTCCCTGAGAAGTTCCCGAGCCAAGAATTATAAGTTTCATACCCATCGCAAAAAAACGTCGGAGTTTCTGTTTTTCCCGGCGACGGGAACAAAAATACAAAAAAAACACCGCAGAAAAGAGAAATCGCCGCTTTTTCTCGCACACTCCAGATACGGGGAGCAGCGCGTTTTACCGTACGCTCGAATAGGCTGGAGCGACTGTCGGTATCATTCGAAGGGCGGCGAAAACGATCCACGATACCCCGGGTAACTCCGGCGGTGCACACCCGAACAATTCGGTATCTGTCGGAAAAATTCTAAAACCATACCGCCACAATCCTATACCTCTCTTCCTACAGATCCGATAATCTCCCGGAACCGGCCGCCCTCTCGCCCCTCCCGAAAACGCTACCGCAAGACAACCGGAACACGCCCTGCGAAACAGTTTCCTCCACCGCAAACAGAAGGCGGGCCGGCAACTGCTAACGATCGCCGCCGTTCCCGGCGCACATACGACATTCATCACATTCCGCTCGGAGGCGTCCAGAAAATCCGATGTACGTTTTGCGATTCGATTTGTATAATTTGAGAACGAAACATCCTTCAATCCGGATAATTTTGTATAATTATTTTTCAGATTCGGGTCAAACCGGAAAAACCATTCCCGGACACCCGGATTTTTTACCCCGAAAAACAAGGAATTTCAAGCCCCGTATATCCCACCCGACTCTACCGTCCATAAATTTCACCGACCTCCATCCATCGAAAAAATGCAGGACGGAAGAGTCGCACGGGGCGATTTCCCGGCGAAAGCCGAAATAATAGCGCAAAAAGACATTTTTAGTACTTATTTTTACTATCTTAGTATTCAGAATGTTGGAAAACCTCACATATTTCCTTAACGGAGCTTCCCTGTCTTTTTTCGCTATGGGCGCCTTCCACATGGCGATTTATGCCCGACAGAGCAAATCCCGGCCCCATTATCTCTTCACGATCTGCCTGATATGGATGGCATTGATCGAACTCAAAGAGTTTTTCCTGAGCCACGATGCCGCCTACAACTACGAAATTCTCGGCCCGGGCTTCACCTTTCCGGACCTGTTTACCCTGGCTCTGCTGTCGCTCTTCTTTTTCGAACTGGTGATGCCCGGCCGCATCACGGCACGATACAGCCTCAAACTGCTGAGCCCCTTCGTTCTGCTCGGCGGCGCCTACTGGCTCGGAACGGCTTTCGAACCCCGCACGGTATATGCTTCCCTGCCGGAGTTGCTAAAGGACCTGCCGTCCTTCCTGCCGACGGTAATTCTGCTCTACACCCTATACACCGTCGGTTACTGCCTCTTCGCCCTGACTCGCATCGTCCTCTACTCCATCCGTTACTCCCGGGAGATCGCCCAGGCCTACTCGTTCACGGAGCGCATCCACCTGCAATGGCTGCGGTGGATGTCGGCACTGCTGGCCTTCTACCTGCTTTCATACATCATCATTCTATTTTTCAGCAATATCTGGTTCACCATTCTCATCTATATCCTGACACTTACCGTCTGGGGTATCCTCTACGGCTGCATCCTGCAATACCGCATCCCGGACATTATCCGGGATTACTGGCAACCGCTCCCGGAAGAAGAACCCATCGAAGAAAATCCGGAAATAAACCTCGCCGAAGGAAAAGGACGCGCCGCATCGCTGCGGGAACAGTTGCAGGAAGCCATCGTACAGCGCAAACTATACCTCAACCCCGGACTTACGATCATCGACTTGGCCTGCGAATGCGGCACTAACCGCACGCAACTCTCCCTGCTGCTCAACAAGGAATTGGGCTTGTCGTTCCGCGACTACATCAACCACTGCCGCATTCAATATGCCGCCTTGCCGCTGCTCGAAGACGAGGAGGCCGGCCATAAAATCGAAGAAGTGGCCCTGTTATCCGGATTCGGGAGCACGGCGACTTTCTACCGCGCCTTCGCCAAAGAAAAAGGCATGGCCCCGCAACAATGGCAGGAGTCCATTAGAAAATCCCGGACAAGGGGGGGGAAGGCAACGGTTTACGGGAAATAACCGGACTTCAGGAAGAGTGTCCGTAAGGCATCGTTCGCAACATTGAACAAGCGTACCGAAGTCGCAAATCAATTTGCCGCTCCGATTCATTTACAATGGACGGCTCAAGGATACGGTCCTATTTCCTTTTAGGACAAAAGCCTGCTCTCCGCTCTCCGAGCGTCGAACCCATAATCCGGAAGCACCCGTCAGGGATACCGTCCGATCTTCTTCAACGATAGCCGGCATCGAAGAGCCAGCCCCGGATAAAGTTCATCGCCGAATAAACCACCCCATGAGCCGGATCCTGCGCCGCACGCCCCGAATGCCCGAACACCCGTCAAGAAGCCGCCGGCCGGTTATCTCTTACGGTCGCCAGAAGTAAAAAGCCCCGGACAAGGTCGCAATTCCTATGTGCCGGGGTAACGAATCCACAATCCGGAAAGCGCCCGGCCCCCGGACAAAAGCCTACGCTCCATACACCCCGACGGTAAATTCTGCGGCCGGCACGGGCTCAGATGCAAAAGAAGAGCACCGCTTCGATCCCGCCGGAAACGGACACGCCTCGCCGTAAAACATCGGCAGTCATATACCGCCAATATACCTTATTCGACGGTCGTTTATTCACGACCCGTGACCGTGTTGTAATACTTGTCGCCCTAAATCCCTTCGCTCGGAGGAAACTTGGGCTACGACACACCCCAAAGGGACACCGAAGTATATAATCACAAAAATACGGTACTTCCCGGCAGTCAAATGAAAGCGGCGCCCCCTTTTCGGAAGCGCCGCCGTATCAATCGAAATACAGGTCTTATTCGGTAACCCGCTCGAGCCATTTCACCATACCGAGCATAACGCCCATCGAGATGATGCAGACCGAGAAGAATACAGTCCAAGCCACCCAAATAGGATAAGCATTGTAGATGAGCGGACCAATCCAGAGCAGCAGATTGCCTACGGCCGTTGCACAGAGCCACAGACCTTGGCAAAGGCCCTGGAGATGCTTGGGAGCAACTTTAGAAACGAACGACAGACCGAGAGGAGAAATGAACAGCTCTGCCACAGTCAGGAAGAAGTAGAGTACGAAGAGCACCCACGGTCCTGTCTTGAGAGCGGCCGCCTCTGCAGCCGGGAGATCCTTGAACGCCTCGGCCGAAGGATAACCGTTGATGATCGAGAATACAGTCATGAAAAGGAATGCCAATCCGGCCAAACCCATACCGATAGCGATCTTGCGAGGTGTGGAAATCGCTTTTCCACGGCGTGCAAGAGCGGCAAATACCCACATCACAACAGGAGTGAGGATAATGACATAGAACGGGTTGAGAGCCTGCCATATTTCCGGCTGTACGGAGTCGGTCTTTACGAAATCGCGGGCAAAGAGCGAGAGTGAAGTTCCGTTTTGATGGAATGAAAACCAAAAGAAGATAGCAATACCGAGCACAGCGAAGAGGGCTGCCATACGCTGCTTGATTTCCGTAGCCATTGCAGCTTTTTCCTCTGCAGAATATGTAACGGTTTCCTCTTTTGCTTTCTTTGCGGGAGAAGGAAGCTGCCTTTTGGTGAAAAGGAATATCGAGAGGGAAATAAGCATTGCAGCAACGGAGGCGATAAACGAATAGTGGATGCCGGTGTTGAAGACATTAAGATAGTTCGCACAGAATGCCGATACGGAGCCGGCATCACCTGCAACCACCGAACCACCCACCTCCGCAATGAGTTCGTAAAGCTTGGTTAGGTTTACTTCCGCACCCGCCAAAAATCCGTGGCAAAGAGCCGGAAGCTCGGCATTATACATCAAACCGTTCTCACTGAGCCACCAGCTGCGGAGCAAAGGAGCTACGAAGGGAGCCACAACGCCACCAAGATTGATAAAGACATAGAAAATCTGGAAACCGGCATCACGCTGCGAAGCATAGCGAGGATTGTCGTACAACTGTCCGACAATAGCCTGAAGGTTGCCCTTGAAAAGGCCGTTGCCGAATGCGATGAGGAACAGCGCACCGCAAGTTAGCGTAAGAAGCCATGTCTGATTCTCAGGAGTCGCGAAAATGGGGAATGCCAATACGACATAACCGATAGTCATGACAATAAGACCGGAAATGATGGTTCCTTTGTAGTTCTGCGTTCTGTCGGCAATGATACCGCCTACGAGGCTAAGCACATAGATACCGGCGTAGAAGAAAGAATAGACTAAAGCACTGGTCTCTTCAGACAGGCCGAATTTGGAACATAGAAACAGCACAAGCACCGCGTTCATGATATAATATCCGAAACGCTCGCCCATGTTGCTCAATGCTGCCGGGATCAATCCTTTGGGTTGATTTTTAAACATACGCGATTGAATTAGAATTTTTTCTGTTTTTTGTTTCGCGGACAAAGATAGAATTATTTTTCCTATTTTTGTTATAATAATGAACCAGTTTATGGGAAATCCGACGAAAAAGCTCCCGATGATCGAGCGGGACGGCTGGCTGCTTCCGGTCGAGAAAGAGCTGACCGCCCGGCACGAGAGCTACCTGCGGGCACTTCGGGAAATAGAAAAATCGGCCGGATCGATCGTCGATTACGCCAACGGCTATCGCTATTTCGGATGGCAGCGGGACGAGACGCTCGAAGGCTGGTGGTTCCGCGAATGGCTTCCCGGTGCGCAGGACGTTTATCTGCTGGGCGACTTCAACGGTTGGCAGCGCACTTCGCTGCGGCTCGACAGAAACCCGGAAGGGGTGTGGAGTATTTTCCTGCCCGATGCGATGTATGCCGAACGGCTCACGCACGGCTCACTCTACAAAATCCACGTGCACGGCGACAACGGCTGGCACGACCGCATTCCCGCCTATGCGACCCGCGTGGTACAGGACGAGAAAACCAAGAATTTCACCGCCCAGTTCTGGAATCCGGTCCCGTTCGACTGGCAGGGCGACCGCCCCATTGCGGCCCGCAGCGAGGAGTTATTCATCTACGAAGCCCACGTAGGTATGGCCCAGGAACGCGAAGGCGTGGGCAGCTATGCGGAATTCACCGAAAAGATCCTGCCCCGGATCCGGGAGGAGGGTTACGATACGGTACAGTTGATGGGCATCGCCGAACATCCCTATTACGGGTCGTTCGGCTACCACGTGTCGAACTTCTTCGCCCCTTCCTCGCGCTTCGGCACGCCCGAAGCGCTCAAAACACTCGTGCGCACGGCTCACGAACTGGGACTTGCGGTGGTAATGGATCTAGTGCACGCCCACTACGTGAAGAACCTCAACGAGGGGATCAACGAGCTCGACGGCACGGATCATCTCTACTCCCTACCGGGTACGGCGGGCGAACAGCCCTACTGGGACTCCAAAACTTTCGATTACGGCAAGGAACAGGTGCGGCACTTTCTGCTCTCGAACGTCAAATACTGGCTCGACGAATTTCACTTCGACGGCTATCGGTTCGACGGAGTGACCTCGATGCTCTACCGCCATCACGGGCACACCGACTTCGTCCGGAGGGAGCAATATTTCGATGAGGAGGTGGACGAAGCCGCCCTCACCTACCTTACGTTGGCCAATACGCTGGTACACGATTTCCGTCCCCGAGCCGTTACGATCGCCGAGGAGGTGAGCGGCATGCCGGGCATCGCGGTTCCGACTGCAGACGGAGGCGTCGGTTTCGACTACCGCCTGGGCATGGCCATTCCGGATTTCTGGATCCGACAACTCAAGGAGATACCCGACGAACAGTGGGACATACACGCCATTTGGCACGTCCTGACCGACCGTCTGCCGGGCATCAAGACGGTCGCTTACGCCGAATCGCACGACCAGGCGTTAGTGGGCGACCAGACCCTCGCGTTCCGGCTGATGGGAAAGGAGATGTACGAACACATGGACCGCGCCTCGCAAAGTCCGGTCATCGACCGGGGAATGGCCCTGCACAAGATGATCCGGCTCGTCACGATCTCGGCAGGCGGGGACGCCTATCTCAATTTCATGGGCAACGAATTCGGACATCCCGAATGGATCGACTTTCCGCGCGAGGGCAACGGCTGGAGCTACGCCTACGCCCGGCGCCAATGGTCGCTCGCGGACAACGGGCTGCTGCGCTATGCCCAGCTCGGGGAGTTCGACCGGGCGATGATCGCCCTGGTGAAAAAATACGGCATACTCCGCGACGGCTACCCTTACAATTTACAGATGGACACCCAGAATCAGACGATGGCCTTTTCGCACGGCGACCTGCTGTTCGTATTCAACTGGCATCCGTCGGCCTCGATACCCAATTACGAAGTACGGGTACGGGTTCCGGGCCGTTACCGCCCGATCCTCTCGACCGACGAGCGCCGTTTCGGCGGCACGGAGCGGACCGACATGCGGGGGCAGCATTTCTCCTACCCCGTGCAGGGGGATGAACTGCCCCGCATCCGCATCTACAACACTTCGCGCACGGCGACGGTTTTCCTCCGAGAAGCGTGAAGGAGAGGACCAGCCGCCCGCACTACCCGCACCGGGCGGTCGGAAAACGACCGTTTCCTGCTCGTCCGTCCTACCGGGAAATCCGGGATTCGGAAGCCGCCGAAGCCTATCAGACAACGAAAACATCAAAAAAACGACGATACACCGCTGCCGAGCGGGGTTTCAGACAACGATTTCCATACAATGACGAAAAAATACCGACATCTGCTGTTCGACCTCGACGGCACGCTCACAGACCCGATGGAGGGCATCACCCGTTCGGTACAATACGCCCTGCGGCATTTCGGTATCGAAGTGAGCGACCTACGCGAGCTCTGCCCCTTCATCGGACCGCCGTTCGCGGAGTCCTTCCGGACATTTTACGGCTTCGACGACCGCCAGACCAGCGAAGCCGTAGCCGTATCACGGGAGTATTTCACCGAAAAAGGCATCTTCGAAAACCGGCTCTACGACGGAATGGACGAGCTGCTCGACACGCTCGCAAGCAGCGGATATACGCTCTGCGTCGCCACGTCGAAGCCCCGGGTATTCGCCGAGCGGATCCTCGACCACTTCGGCATCGCCCCCTATTTCTCCTTCGTCGGCGGCACAGGACTGGACGGCTCGCTGCCGACGAAGGCCGATGTGATCGCTCACGTGCTGGCCGGGAGCAACATCACCGATCGCGGAACCGCCTTAATGATCGGCGACCGCAAATACGACATTCTCGGTGCAAAAACCGTCGGCATCGACTCCGCCGGAGTTCTCTACGGCTACGGCGACCGGGCGGAACTGGAAGCGGCTCAAACGGAAGATGTGGATTATCTGGGCCTAAGTCCGGTGTTCGCCACGCCCACCAAAACCGATACCGCCCCCCCTGGGGGCTGGACGGCCTGGCCCTGTCTCTTATACACATCTCCGAGCCCACGAGACTAGCGCTCATCT
>ENA-OZCT01000371-OZCT01000371.1-human-gut-metagenome-genome-assembly--contig:-NODE-371-length-10954-cov-6.245802_pt1 | contig 10954 bp, 8 predicted proteins | sample MGYA00244080_ERZ653566 | MGnify/ENA primary metagenome ERZ653566 (study PRJEB26926, sample SAMN06165172) | human gut metagenome | biome: ENVO:00009003; feature: ENVO:2100002; material: ENVO:00002003...
AGTCTCGTGGGCTCGGAGATGTGTATAAGAGACAGTATAAATATTGAATATTTAAACAAAAACAATTATGAAACAGAGAAAAGTTTTAGTAGGTATCGCTATTGCCATTTTCATTATATTATTATTGTATTGGTTATTGGTAGCAGAGGATATGAAACCCTGGTTGTCGGCTATGGTTCCTTCCGTGGCACAACAATTCTTTGCTTGATTCTGACAGGCTTCGGATAAATCATGTATCTTTGCAAGGATAGTGACTAATAACCAAAATAATAACAATAGACTAAGATATGGAAAATTTTATTTTTCAAAATCCCGTGAAACTAATCATGGGAAAAGGGATGATTGCCCGGCTGGCTAAAGAAATACCGTCCGACAAACGTATTATGATTACTTTTGGCGGCGGAAGCGTGAAGAAAAATGGAGTGTACGATCAGGTAAAGGAAGCATTGAAGGACCATTTTACGGTAGAATTCTGGGGAATCGAACCCAATCCAGCCATCGAAACTCTCCGTAAAGCGATTGCTTTGGGAAAAGAAGAGAAAGTGGACTATTTGCTGGCTGTTGGCGGCGGTTCTGTTATTGACGGTACGAAATTGATTTCCGCAGGAATCCTGTATGATGGTGATGCCTGGGATTTAGTACTTGCCGGACGCCCGGTAACTCATACTGTACCTCTTTCCACTGTATTGACTTTGCCTGCTACCGGTTCGGAAATGAATAACGGAGCAGTTATTTCCCGTCGCGAAACGAAAGAGAAATATCCTTTTTATGCCAACTATCCAATCTTCTCTATTCTTGATCCGGAAGTAACTTTTACCTTGCCACCTCATCAGGTAGCTTGTGGATTGGCTGATACCTATGTTCATGTGATGGAGCAATATATGACTACTTCCGGACAGAGTCGCGTTATGGACCGTTGGGCGGAAGGTATTCTACAAACTCTGGTGGAGATTGCTCCGAAAATTCGTGAAAACCAGCATGATTATCAACTGATGGCTGATTTTATGCTTTCGGCTACAATGGCATTGAATGGATTTATTGCTATGGGAGTGTCTCAAGACTGGGCTACTCACATGATCGGGCATGAAATTACTGCTTTGCACGGATTGACACATGGCCATACGTTAGCCATTGTTCTTCCTGCCACGTTGCAAGTGCTTCATGAAGAAAAAGGGGATAAGCTTTTGCAGTATGGTGAAAGAGTTTGGGGAATTACTTCCGGTACAAGAGAAGAGCGGATTGATGAAGCAATTTGCCGTACCGAAGAATTTTTCCGTTCACTGGGACTGACTACACGTTTGCATGAAGAGAACATCGGACAGGAAACTATTCTGGAAATCGAACGCCGCTTCAATGAACGTGGTGCTAAATATGGTGAGAATGGAAATGTAACAGGTGCTGTTGCTCGCAGGATATTAGAGGTTGCACTTTAAGCATACCTAGTTTGTTTTAATGACACTGGAGTATTTTCTATTTTTGTTCACCTAAATAAGTTTTGATAGAGTCAAAATAAAACAATCATTTAATTACGTATGCTAATAACCATTATTATTCTCGTTCTTTCGGCTGTCTTTTTCGTGAATGGCAAGGTTCGTTCGGATATTGTGGCACTATGTGCGCTGATAGCTTTACTTGTTTTTCAGATATTAACTCCTGACGAGGCACTCTCCGGTTTTTCCAATTCGGTAGTCATTATGATGATCGGATTGTTTGTAGTAGGAGGGGCTATTTTCCAAACGGGACTGGCAAAAATGATTAGTTCACGAATACTTAAACTTGCGGGAACCAGTGAGATCCGGTTGTTTCTATTGGTGATGTTGGTGACTTCTGCCATTGGTGCATTTGTCAGTAACACAGGTACGGTGGCATTGATGCTTCCTATTGTTGTTAGTCTGGCGATGAGTGCCGACATGAATCCTAGCAGGCTGTTGATGCCGTTGGCTTTTGCAAGTAGTATGGGAGGTATGATGACTCTGATTGGTACTCCGCCGAACCTTGTGATACAGAATACGTTGACTTCTGCCGGACTTGAGCCGCTTTCTTTCTTCTCTTTCCTACCTGTCGGCATTGTCTGTGTAATTGTCGGTACACTGGTTCTGATGCCGCTTAGTAAATGGTTTCTTTCTAAAAAAGGCCAGAAAGATGATAATAAACGTTCGGGCAAGTCATTGAAACAGTTGGTTAATGAATATGGACTCTCCAGTAACTTGTTTCGTTTACAGGTGATAAAAGATTCAAGGCTTTTGGGGAAGACAATAATCGATCTGGATATTCGTCGTAAATATGGTCTGAATATTATGGAAGTTCGTCGTGGTGATGCATCGCAACATCGTTTTCTGAAAACGATTACTCAAAAGTTTGCTGCACCGGACACGATGTTAGAAGTAGAGGATATTTTGTATGTGACTGGAGACTTTGATAAGGTGCAACTCTTTGCGGAAGATTACCTGTTGGAGATTTTGGGCGACCATGCAACGGAAGAAACAAAAAGTACGACTAATTCGCTTGATTTTTATGATATCGGTATTGCTGAAATAGTATTGATGCCATCTTCTAATTTGATAAACCAGACAATTAAAGAAGCTGGTTTCCGTGATAAGTTTAATGTAAACGTATTGGGGATTCGTCGTAAAAAGGAATATTTATTGCAAGATTTGGGGAATGAGCGTATTCATAGTGGTGACGTGCTTTTGGTGCAAGGAACATGGAATAATATAGCCCGTCTTAGTAAGGAAGATGCTGATTGGGTTGTTTTGGGACAACCTTTGGCGGAAGCGGCTAAAGTTACGTTAGATTATAAAGCTCCGGTAGCAGCTGCTATTATGGTGTTAATGGTGGCAATGATGGTTTTTGATTTCATTCCGGTAGCTCCGGTTACAGCCGTTATGATAGCGGGTATATTGATGGTGCTTACGGGATGTTTCCGCAATGTAGAGGCGGCTTATAAAACGATCAACTGGGAAAGTATTGTATTGATTGCTGCCATGCTTCCTATGTCTCTGGCATTGGAGAAAACGGGAGCTTCGGAATATATTTCCAATACATTGGTGAACGGCTTGGGATCATACGGACCGATTGCATTGATGGCAGGTATTTATTTTACGACTTCGTTGATGACGATGTTTATTAGTAATACGGCTACCGCTGTTTTGCTTGCTCCGATTGCTTTGCAAAGTGCCATACAGATTGGAGTCAGTCCGGTTCCTTTCTTGTTTGCCGTGACGGTAGGTGCAAGTATGTGTTTTGCTTCTCCGTTTTCTACACCGCCTAATGCCTTGGTGATGCCTGCCGGACAATATACCTTTATGGATTATGTAAAAGTAGGATTGCCGTTGCAGATTATTATGGGAATCGTGATGATTTTTGTATTGCCATTGATTTTCCCCTTTTAGTCTTTGATTTTTATTTTGTCAATGGGGGAGATGACAAAAATAGAGATTTTGTAGTGCTCTGCAGCACTGAATCTTTGTCTTTATATGAAGAGTTGCATATTTCCATGCAACTCTTTTTTTTGCTGTATACTATTGAATAAATAGTATTAAAATTTTTATATTCAACGATATAACTAACTGTCTTCTAATATAAATAATTAGAGTGAGGCGCTTTAAAAGATGTTAACTGCAAATCGGAAAATGCAATGTAATCTGTATAATGTTTATAAATACAATTATCTTTGTGCGTTCATTGCTGATTATTGATTAGTAGTGATTTATGTTTTTCGCAAATAAAACAAACTAAAGCATTAAAAGATTATGAAACAGAACATTGCAAAAGTATTCACTTTCTCGTTGTTGGCGTCTTCCATCAGTTTTATCAGTTGTGTTGATAATGAGAAAAATCTGTTTGATGCAGATCAACTGAAGCAAATTTACGAAGAAACTTTTCCTGTAAAAAACATCGATCCTGATGGTGATTGGACAAGTGTCACGAAGTGTGACAGCGCATGTGTCAGTTAATGGAGATCAGGGAGTAGATTATAAGATACAAATATTTGATGCCGATCCATTAAGTCCGGGAAGTACAGCAAAACTCTTAGCGGAAGGAACTGTCAATCAAAGTACGACTTTGAATGTGGTGATGGATTGTGCAACAGCGCTTGATAAGGTGTTTGTTGCACGCATAGATGAGCACAAACGCTATCTGGTTCAACCGGCAGCGATTGAAAATGGCACAGTGACAGCGCATTTTGGAGACAAAGGTACACCAACACGTTCTATGTCACGAGCTGTGGCGACTAGTATACCTGTTATGGAGGCTCCTTATACAACAGAGTTTATTAGTGATAAAAAAATGACGGCTACTGAAGTTAAAAACGGTTGGGATTTGGGGGCAGGTTTCGGATGGTTTGAGTATGCTAATTTGCCTGTATTCAAGGAACAAAAACGTTGGTTTAAGATTCCGGATGGTACTTTTAATGGTGGATTTACCACTTCTGGTGTCAGTGGTGGAGCCCAAGCTGTGAAAGTAATTGTTCCTCAAGGAAGCACATGGGTTATAGAAAATAGTAATCAATTTTCTAATATCACAGAAATTATAGTTGAGAATGGTGGAAAGATAGAGGTCGTTAAAAATGGGAGCCTGGTATTAACTCAAGCTTCTTATATAACTGTGATGCAGGGAGGAAGTATTGTAGGCGACAGAGGTATTCAGATAACAAATAGTTCGGCCGGGCGTACGAACTATAATGCCGGTACGATTGATTGTGACTTTTTGAAAATTGATGGAGGTGGAAGTGGAGTTGATTTTGTGAATTATGGAACACTTGAACTGAATTCTTATAATGCTTCTACCAATGGTACCACATTGATAAATCATGGAACGATTGAAGTTGAAAATATAGATGGTAACAACAATACTAATATTAAAAACGGTTGTTATCTGAAGGCAGGAAAATTACAGTTTGGTACACTTGTTATGGGAAATACTTCCGAAGCTATTTGCAAAGAATTGACGGGTAATGGAAATGATAATAATATCGTGATGGAAGCGCAATCCATGTTGACTTGTACGGGCAAAGCTAATTTATTCAGAACAGTTACCGGTCCGACACAAGGAACTGCCTTATTAAGAATTCACACAATAGACAATACTGCCGGTTTGGCTCAATCTACTTCTAAAGTAACTAATAATATCATTTGTGAGATAACAGATCAAACATATAAAGGCGAAGCACACTATGACTGGTCTCCTTTTGCATGGTTAGTAAATAAAGGATTGCAGCAAGGTGCTACCTATTGTAACCCGGGTAAAGCAGAATTTATACTTCCTGCTGACGGTGACTGTATTAAAGAAGGATATAACTCTGATGAAGAACCGGATAATGTAGAGATCCGATATGCGGTTTATTCTTATGCTTTCGAAGATAACTATCCGAAAGCAGGCGATTACGATTTCAATGATATTGTGTTGAATGTAACTTTGCCTGCAGCCGGTAATGACGTGAAAGAACTGAAATATAAAATCGACCTTCGGGCGGTTGGTGCCGTGAAACAATTAGGTGCTGGTTTGAGAATACGAGGAATAGACAAAAATAATGTAGAAGAGGTAAATTTTGGTGCAGGTGCCGCTCAACGTACTGGCTCATTAAATTCCGGAATATTTGAAAATGCATCTTATGAAACGAATGGTAATGAACTTGTGATTCCTTTGTTTGGAGACGCACATTATATATATGGATATACAGGAACACAACGTCCCATGTTGAATACAGGGAATGCTAGTACCCCTCTGACCGATATATACACTCTTGAAGTGAACGTCAAACTTAAGAATGCAATATCTGTCCCTAGTGTGACAGATGATTTAGACTTCTTCATTGCTTATCAGGGGATAGGTCAAAAGAGAACGGAAATCCATTTGACTCATTTTAATTCGTCTACGGCGAATGGGCAATTGGCAGATAATGAAGTGCTCGAAGTAATCAAGGCAGTTAATAATACTTGGGCTCTTTGCGTTCCTGATAAATTTGCTTATCCAACAGAAACAACAGTGATAACGAATGCATATTCTAAATTTGCAGATTGGGCACACGATCAGAGCTCAACCACAGATTGGTATAAGACTGTTAGTAGTGACAAGGTGGTTCAGTACTAAACTTTTCGTCATCTCTATACTTTTTACATAAAGTTTTAGAATCCCTGATTATACTGACGATTGTTTGTGTAATCAGGGATTTTGCTATCTCACATGTTTTGTTATTTCTCTCTGTTAGCAAGCAAAAACCTTTAAAATGCTGAAAATTTTGCTTGTTTTGTACAAAAGCACCGTGTTTTTATCGGAAAAGCATCGTTATATTTGTGAAAAACATAAGGATAAAGTAAGCAAAAGATGCGGATAATGTCACCAAAAGCTATGGATAGAGTAAGCAAACCATTGGGATAGTGTCGCTATGTCGTAAATATTGTTAGTATTTTCTACTTTCCTTCCATTGATTTTTCTATTTCGGTCTTTGATAATGATAAATAGAAAAGAATAAAAGGGAACTTTATTGGTATAGATAATCTCTCTTTTGGTGGTAAATGTTTTGATGATGTATCAAAAAGTGTATATATCGTGCCTGATTATAGAATAACGATTTGAGCAAATTCCTCTACAGTGGCAGAAACTCTTTATTACAATAAAAGGGAGGAAAGAAACGATTCCTGCTAGATTAAGAATTACAAAGTGTCAATGGTGACTTTTTGTAAACTATAGTTTTTATAAGATAGGTTTCATCAATTGTTAAGGCATTTTTTCTCTCTATCCCAATTATATATTTTAATGCTTTGTAACTATGAAGAGACAAAGAATAGTAGCTATGTTGAATAATAGTTGCTTGATGGCATAGCACGATAGAACTTCTATAATGTACAAATCAAGCGATTTAAGTTTATTCAACCTTAAATCGCTTTTCTCCGCATCACTACTATCTGATCGAATCGCTTTTGTGACGGAGTGCCAACTATAATTTCCTTTGGAGGGAATCGCTTATCGAACTCATTAGCAGCTGATTTATCGACCTGATATATTTCATCTTCTATGTAACGTCCTTTAGCGTTGGCTAAGGCATTATCATATAATTCATAAACATGAAGAGCTGTGGCATACATATTATCTTCGGTGCGAATCCCTAATGTTTCAGCAGGAATGAATCCTTGCCGGAGGTAATAATCCGGATCACCACAAAGTAAAATGGCACGAAATCCCATATCGAAAGCTCGTTCTTGGGTCAGCGCAATCATTTTTCTTCCAATACCTTTCTGTTGATATTCGGGAAGAACAGAAATGGGCCCCAGACTCAATACTTCATATTGGTTACCATCATCCGCCATGATAAATGATTTAAGGCAGACTACATTGCCGACAATCTTGCCATTAAGTTCTGCAACAATATCGAGTTCCGGTACAAACTTGGGATGGTTGCGCATGATATGAAGGAGATAATGTTCGTCACATCCCGGAGAAAAATGATTCCAAAAGGCTTCCCGTGTGACATTTTCGGTTTCATTATAATCCGAAGGTTGCTCAATTCTAAGTTTTATATCCATCTTATTTCAAATATATAGTTGCACAAATATAAAGAACAAAATTCGAATATTTATCTCTTTAAGGACGAATCTGTGCATTATAGCAAGATGAGACAAAAACTCCCGATACAAAGTTTGAATATACACTAGTATCAGGAGCTTTTTGTATTGATGCATCAAGATTGTAGAGAATTAAACCTTGTTCATCTTTTGCGTGTACAGACTATCGATGATACTGTCGAACAGTCCGATGGTAGGTACAATAATTCCGGTGGCTTTTATATGAGTAGCTATCTCAAGAAATATTTCAGCAGCAGGAATAATAACATCGGCCCGGTTCGGTTTCAACTTATATTGTTTGATACGCTGTTCAGTAGAGAGAGCTTTCAATGTTTCATATATATCTTGCAGTAATCTTTCTTATTTCACTTTGTTTCATACTGAAAGAGAACCGTCTAAATTTTCTGCAAAAATATCAATGCGAGATGTAATCGTCATAACGATATTATTACGAACTTATTACAAAGTTTATTTGTTATTTTTATATTTCAGTAGAAACACTTATATTCGCAAAAGTATTGGAACAGACTCGGTTAAAAAATATAGAATTTATGAAAACAATGAATTATTCCCTTATTCGCATTCTCTTCGCACTTGTGATTGGATTGGTACTCGTGATTTGGCCCAATGCGGCTGCCAGCTATATTGTTATTACGGTAGGTGTTGCCTTCTTGATTCCTGGTGTTATCAGCCTTTTTGGCTATTTCGGCCGGAAAAGACAGGAAGGTGAGGCGGCTCCCCGTTTCCCGATAGAAGGAATCGGCAGTTTATTATTTGGACTTTGGCTGATTGTGATGCCTGAATTCTTTGCAGATGTTCTGATGTTTCTATTGGGATTTATCCTGATAATGGGAGGAGTGCAACAGATTGCTTCTTTATCGATGGCACGTCGGTGGATGCCCGTTCCGGGAGCGTTTTATTTGGTTCCTTCATTGATTCTCATTGCGGGTATTATCGCTTTGTTTAATCCGACGGGAGCACGTAATACTGCATTTATAATTATTGGTGTGAGTAGTTTGGTTTATTCGCTTACCGAATTAATCAACTGGTTCAAGTTTGACCGTCGTCGTCCGAAGACTCCGGTGGTACATGACGATGATGATATTGAGGATGCAAAGATAATCGAATAAAAAAGAAGAGGACTGCTTCACAGCACCCCTCCCCGCAAACTTAAAACAACCAACAAAAGAAATAGATAATTTCATAACGGTGAACTGTGAGTGGTAAACGGTAAATGCGTTGCAGTGCAATTGGTTCACCGTTCACCATTTATCGTTCACCGTTCTTTTTCTCTATCTCACAAATAACAGTTCCCTGTATTTCGGAAGCGTCCACATCTGGTTGTCAACAATGAGTTCCAACTTATCGATGTGGTAGCGGATTTCTTCCAGTGCCGGAACGATCGTGTCGTGGTAGGCAATGGCCTTTTCCCGTTCGCTTTCTATCTTGTTCGCAACCTTACGAGCTTCAATCATTGCATCTACATGTTCCTTGATGAAGGCTGTGCGGTCGGCAATCTCTTCAATAAGTTCCAGGTTTTTAGCAGACAATTTCGCTGCCTTTTCTGCCGGGAAAAGAGATTGCATCTTATAGACATTATTAATTAAATCCGTTTGATATTGAGTGGCCACCGGAATGATATGGTTCATAGCCAAATCACCCAATACACGCGCCTCGATCTGAATCTTCTTCGTATACGTTTCCCATTTCACTTCGTTGCGGGCTTCCAGTTCTTTCTTTGTCATTACACCGGTAGCTTCGAACATGGCAATGGTTTCCGGCTTCAGGTAGTTATCGAAGATAACAGGAACACTGGTTTCGCAATCCAGTCCACGGCGGGCGGCTTCTTTCTTCCATTCGTCGCTGTAACCATTGCCGTCAAAATGAATCGCTTTACATTCCTTGATATATCCACGGATAATTTCGAGAATGGCAGACACTTTAGGTTCTCCTTTTTCAATCAAAGCATCCACATCTTTCTTAAACTTCACCAATTGGTCTGCTACGGCAGAGTTCAATGCAATCATGGCAGACGCACAGTTTGCCTCGGAACCTACGGCACGGAACTCAAAACGGTTTCCGGTGAAAGCAAAAGGAGAGGTACGGTTACGGTCAGTATTATCAATCAATAATTCTGGAATCTGCGGAATATCCAACTTCATTCCCTGTTTGCCGCTAAGACTAATCAAATCATCTTTCGTACTGTTTTCAATGTGATCCAATACCTGCGACAATTGCTTCCCTAGGAAAGAGGAGATGATGGCAGGAGGTGCCTCATTAGCTCCCAGACGATGGGCGTTGGTAGCGCTGGAGATAGAAGCTTTCAACAATCCGTTATGATGATAAACTGCCATCAATGTGTTTACGACGAAGGTAACAAAACGCAGGTTATCTTCCGGAGTCTTACCCGGTGCCATTAATAAAATGCCCGTGTCAGTTCCCAAAGACCAGTTGTTGTGTTTACCCGATCCGTTGACGCCCTTAAAAGGTTTTTCATGAAGCAGTACGCGGAAACCATGACGGCGACTTACCTTACGCATCAATGACATAATCAGCAAGTTATGGTCGTTAGCAAGATTACACTCTTCAAAGATGGGGGCTAACTCGAACTGGTTCGGGGCAACCTCGTTGTGACGGGTCTTAACAGGAATACCCAGCTTTAACGCTTCAATTTCGAGGTCCTTCATGAAAGCGGCTACGCGGGTGGGGATAGCACCAAAGTAGTGGTCCTCCAACTGCTGGTTTTTGGCACTGTCATGTCCCATCAAAGTACGACCGGTCATTAGTAAGTCCGGACGTGCGGCATACAATCCTTCGTCTACTAGGAAGTATTCCTGTTCCCAGCCCAAGTAAGCAACTACTTTTTTCACTTCCGGGTTGAAGTAACGACATACGTCTACAGCAGCTTTATCTACAGCCCGCAATGCTTTCAGCAAGGGAGCTTTATAGTCGAGAGCTTCGCCGGTATATGCGATAAACACAGTTGGGATGCAAAGCGTATCATCTACAATGAAAGCAGGTGATGAGGGGTCCCATGCGCTGTAACCACGGGCTTCGAATGTGTTACGGATACCGCCATTCGGGAAAGAAGAAGCATCCGGTTCCTGCTGTACAAGCAGTTTACCAGTAAATTCTTCCATCATACCGCCTTTGCCATCATGTTCAACGAAAGCATCATGTTTTTCAGCTGTGCCTTCGGTCAGCGGTGCGAACCAGTGCGTATAATGAGTAACACCCATTTCGATGGCCCATTTCTTCATGCCGGCAGCTACCTCGTCGGCAATACTGCGATCTAGCGGAGCACCGTTGTCAATGGCGTCAATCAGTGCATTGTATACCTTCTGTCTCTTATACACATCTCCGAGCCCACGAGACTAGCGCTCATCTCG
>ENA-OZCT01000376-OZCT01000376.1-human-gut-metagenome-genome-assembly--contig:-NODE-376-length-10930-cov-4.765609_pt1 | contig 10930 bp, 8 predicted proteins | sample MGYA00244080_ERZ653566 | MGnify/ENA primary metagenome ERZ653566 (study PRJEB26926, sample SAMN06165172) | human gut metagenome | biome: ENVO:00009003; feature: ENVO:2100002; material: ENVO:00002003...
GTCTCGTGGGCTCGGAGATGTGTATAAGAGACAGATATGGTTCAAGAACTGATTATCGAGCATGGACAAGTCTGCGGCGTTCGTACGGGAATGAATGTCGTATTCCGTGCCGGAGCGGTGGTGCTTACGAACGGGACCTTCCTAAACGGCCTGCTTCATATCGGAAGAACCCAGATACGGGGCGGACGTATCGCCGAGCCTGCGGCGACCGGACTTACCGAGCAACTTATCTCTTTAGGTATCCAAACAGATCGCATGAAAACCGGAACACCGGTCCGTATCGATGGCCGGAGCGTTCACTTCGATGAAATGGAGGAACAACCGGGGGAGAACGATTTCCATAAGTTCTCCTACATGGATACCAGTCATCGTAAATTAAAACAATTGAGTTGCTGGACTACCTTTACGAACGAGACTTGCCACGATATATTACGGGAAGGTCTCCCCGACTCTCCTCTTTATAATGGACAGATCAAAAGTATCGGTCCCCGTTATTGTCCTAGTATCGAAACGAAAATCGTGACGTTCGCCGACAAGACGCAACATCAACTATTCCTAGAGCCGGAAGGCGAGACCACGCAGGAATACTACCTAAATGGCTTCTCCTCTTCCCTACCCTTGGATATCCAGCTTCGTGCGCTCCAAGCGATCCCCGCTTTCCGTGACGTGCAAATCTATCGTCCCGGATATGCGATTGAATACGATTTCTTCGACCCGACTCAGCTAAGACACAATTTGGAGACCAAACAAATCCGAAATCTTTTCTTCGCCGGACAGATCAACGGGACTACCGGATACGAGGAAGCCGGCGGACAAGGTTTGGTAGCGGGTATCAACGCCCACATCAATTGCCACGGCGGACAACCTTTTATCCTCGGAAGGGATGAGGCTTATATCGGTGTCCTTATCGATGATTTGGTAACAAAAGGCGTAGACGAGCCTTACCGTATGTTTACCTCTCGTGCGGAGTACCGCATCTTACTGCGCCAAGACGACGCAGATATGCGACTCACCGAGAAATCCTACCAAATGGGATTGGCCAAACAAGACCGCTACGATTTACTGCGAGAGAAAAAAGAGAGCCGTGACGCTATCATCCGTTTTGTGGAGACCTACTCCGTAAAGCCTCAATATATAAATAGCGGTTTGGAGAAACTGGGCACAGCCCCCCTATCCCATGGTTGCAAATTATTCGATGTCGTACTCCGTCCGCAGACTACCTTAGAGAACCTAGCGGATCTAGTTCCGGCCCTTCGTGCGGAGCTGGACAAAGTCCCGGCCTCTCGTAAGGAAGAGATCATCGAGGCCGCCGAGATATTGATTAAGTATAGCGGCTACATCAAACGAGAGCAAATCATAGCGGACAAGATAAACCGCTTAGAGAATATCCGGATCAAGGGTAAATTCGATTACAATTCTATCCAGTCTTTATCTACGGAAGCCCGCCAGAAATTGACCCGGATAGACCCCGACACGATCGCTCAAGCGAGCCGTATTCCGGGTATTTCCCCTAGCGACATCAACATCCTTTTGGTACTGCTCGGAAGATAAAACACGAAATGTTCCACGTGAAACATATTAAAGGAGATATTCAAATGAATGAAGCTAAAACACTGGTTATACGAGGAAATCTGGTAGATATAATCAACAGGCGCACCTTCGGGGCAGAGATTTCAATCCTAAACGGGCATATCGGAAAGGTAATCCCTACCGGACAAGATGAGGGATCTTACCTCCTCCCCGGCTTTATTGACGCGCATGTCCATATAGAGAGTAGCATGGTAACCCCTGCGGCATTCATTCACGCAGCCGTCCGCCATGGCAGTATCGGTGCCGTGGCGGACCCTCATGAGATAGCGAATGTAATGGGCACCGAAGGAGTCGAATATATGCTCGACAACGCGAAAGGGATTCCTTTCTACACATGGTTCGGTGTCCCATCTTGCGTACCGGCTACGATTATGGAAACCTCCGGTGCGATCATAGACGCAGACGAAACCGCTCGTTTGTTGGAACGAGAGGATCTACACTTCTTGGCAGAGATGATGAATTACCCCGGAGTCTTAAATAAAGATCCGGAAGTTATGCGCAAAATAGAAGCCGCAAAAAACGCAGGGAAACCCATCGACGGACATTATCCCCTAGCAACAGGCCCCAAGCTAAAGGCATATATCGAGTCTGGCATTTCCACCGATCATGAAACCATCTATCTAGAAAAAGGCCGTGAAAAATGTGAGCTTGGGATGCATGTCCTTATTCGGGAAGGAAGCGCAGCGAAAAACTTTGACGCACTTCATCCGCTATTGAAAGAGTATCCCGAACAAATCATGTTCTGTACGGATGACGCACATCCTTCGTTTTTAAACAAAGGACACATAAATAGGATGGTAAAAAAATCGCTGGATTTAGGATATGATCTATATGATGTATTACGGGCCGCTTCCTATAATCCGGCCATGCACTATAAAATTCCCGCAGGTTTCTTACGAGAGGGAGACTCCGCCGATTTTATCCAAGTAAACAATTTAAAGAATCTAACCATACAGGCAACCTATATACAAGGAACCTGTGTATACGATGGAGAGAAATGCACGCTTCCTTTCCACAAACCTATACTCCGCAATAATTTCCACACGAAACCGATCCCATTAGAAAAGCTAGCGGTAAAAGCGAAAGGAAAACAGATGCGTGTCATTGTTTGCGAAGACCGCGAATTAATCACGAAAGAAGAACTATATCCTGTACATACATTCGATGGATTTGTAGAATCAGATACAGAACGAGACATTTTAAAACTCGTCATTCTAAATCGCTATCAAACGGCTCCTCCGGCTATTGCCTTTATAAAAGGAACAGGGCTCAAGCTCGGTGCCATCGCTCAAAGTATTTCCCACGATAGTCATAACATCATCGCTATAGGTGTTACCGATTTCGAGCTTATGCAAGCGATTAATGCGGTAATAAAGGCTAAAGGTGGAATCGCAGTAAGCAGTATGGACGAAGTCACTCTCCTGCCCTTGCCGGTAGCGGGATTGATGAGTGACGAATCATTGGAAGAGACGAGCCGCCGTTACGAAGAGATCGAGGAAAAGATCAAACGGTTAAAGACACCGATGGATTCATTACAAATGACGCTTTCTTTTATGGGATTGCTGGTGATCCCATCCTTGAAACTTAGCAACAAAGGTTTGTTCAATAGCGAGACATTCCAATTTACTTCCCTATTCGTATGATAGCCGATAAAGACGAACATATCAAGACGATCCTATCGGTCATTCCGGAAAAGCCGGGATGCTACCAGTATTTCGATGAAAACGGAACGATTATATACGTCGGCAAGGCGAAGAACCTAAAACGACGGGTATCCTCTTATTTCAACAAGGTACATGATAGTAATAAGACCCGTGTGTTAGTCAAGCAAATCCGGGATATCAAATATATAGTCGTCGATACGGAAGAAGACGCGTTACTACTGGAAAACAACCTCATCAAACAGTATCGTCCCCGCTATAACGTATTATTGAAGGACGACAAAACCTACCCTTCCATCGTGGTAAAGAATGAGTACTTTCCCCGGGTTTTCCAAACCCGGAACATCGTTCGGGACGGATCACAATATTACGGTCCTTATCCCTCTTTGTTCACGGCGAAAGTGATGCTACAGATGCTAAAGGAACTTTACCCTTTACGCACTTGCAAATATCCCCTCACTCCCGAATCCATCGCACAAGGACGCTATAAGGTTTGTCTGGAATACCATATCAAGCGTTGTAAAGGGCCTTGTGAAGGCTTGCAATCATTGGAAGAATACCAGCAAAATATTTCCGAGATCAAAGAGATTCTGCGAGGCAACATCTCGCAAATCAGCAAACACCTCTATGAGGAGATGCAATCGCTCGCTGCCGAGCTCAAGTTCGAGGAAGCGCAAAAGATCAAGGAAAAATACGAAGTCATCGAGAACTACCGTTCTAAATCTACGGTCGTAACCCCGATGCTACATAATATAGATGTATTCACGATCATAGAGAATGACCATTCCGCTTATGTAAACTTTATGCATATCGGAAACGGGGCGATCGTACAAGCCTATACATTCGAGTATAAAAAACGACTGGACGAAAGCAAGGAGGAATTGTTAAGCCTAGGCATTATCGAGATGCGAAATCGTTTTAAAAGCACCGCCCGGGAGATTATCGTGCCTTTCAAGCTGGACATGCAGCTAGAGAATGTCACTTTCACCATTCCCCAAAGAGGAGATAAAAAGAAACTGCTCGATTTATCCGAGATGAACGTCAAGCAGTTTAAGGTAGACCGCTTGAAGCAAGCGGAAAAGTTGAATCCGGAACAACGGAATACCCGTATCTTGAAAGAGATCCAAGAGGCCTTGCATCTGGAAAAACTGCCCGCTCATATCGAATGTTTCGATAATTCAAACATACAGGGAAGCGATGCGGTAGCGGCTTGCGTGGTATTCAAGATGGGGAAACCGTCCAAGCAGGAGTATCGTAAATACAATATAAAGACCGTAGTCGGTCCGGATGATTACGCCTCCATGAAAGAAGTCGTCCGTAGGCGTTACGGGCGGGCGATCGAGGAGCGATCTCCCCTACCCGACTTGATTATAACAGACGGTGGAAAGGGGCAAATGGAAGTGGTTCGCTCGGTGGTAGAAGATGAATTAGGCTTGTCCATTCCAATCGCCGGACTAGCGAAAGATGGTAAGCACCGAACCTCGGAGTTATTATTCGGGTTCCCACCCGTAACCGTTGGCATGCGTTTGGACAGTCCGCTATTCCATCTGCTTACCCGGATACAAGACGAGGTACACCGTTTCGCCATCACTTTCCACAAGGATAAACGAAGTAAGACCCAGACAAAATCCGAATTAGACACCATTAAGGGTATCGGTGAAAAGACAAAAGTATTACTTTTACGTCACTTTAAAAGCGTAAAACGAATCAAGGAAGCAAGCTTCGAGGAACTGAAATCCGTGATTGGCGAGGCGAAAGCCAAGGCACTACAAGAGGGACTGGATGGAAAGCGAACAGAAAGCGAACAAAAATAGAACAAAAGCGAACAAAAAGCGAACAAGATGAGAACAGTTACACAACGTGTGCAGCACGCTTCCGTCACGATAGACGGACAGCTTAAGTCCAAAATTGGAAAGGGGCTATTGGTATTAGTCGGTATCGAGGACAAGGATACGCAAGAAGACATTGAATGGTTGGCAAAAAAGATCACCAACCTACGCATATTTGACGATGAAAACGGGGTCATGAACCGCTCGGTTATCGAAGCGGGAGGCGAGATCATGGTTGTCAGCCAATTTACCTTACACGCCTCTACGAAAAAAGGGAACCGCCCCTCCTACTTAAAAGCGTCTAAACCGGATATCGCCATTCCGATGTATGAGGCTTTTTGCGAAGAGGTAGGTCTTCAACTCGGAAAACCTGTACAAACCGGAACATTCGGAGCTGATATGAAAATTGAACTTTTAAACGACGGGCCGGTTACTATTATTATCGACTCTCAAAATAAAGAATAAGTATGGCAGATATAACTTTACAACAAGCCCAGCAAATGGTAGACTCTTGGATCAAGACCTATGGGGTCCGTTATTTCAATGAGCTTACCAATATGACCATCCTCACCGAGGAAGTGGGCGAGCTAGCCCGGATCATGGCACGTACCTACGGTGAGCAGTCTTTCAAGGAAAGTGACAAACACCGGGATTTAGGCGATGAAATGGCAGATGTCTTATGGGTACTGCTTTGCCTCGCCAACCAGACCGGAGTAGATCTTACCGCCGCTTTCGAGAAGAATCTCCAAAAGAAAACAGACCGAGATAAAGAACGACATATAAACAATCAAAAACTATAAGCATATGGCACATCATCACGATTGCGAATGTGGACATGATCATCATCATGAACATGAACACGAATCAAATTCCGTACAGATAGACCGTTATCATGAAGCTTTCAATAAGTTTGAGCCGGCCCTGCCGGATACCCAGACCACCGAGGCTGTAAACGCTCTTTTAGAGAAACATTTCCAAGAAAACTTTACACCGGAAGTATTGAAAACGATTCATGGTTGCATCGACTTGACCTCATTAACCAGTCTGGATACCAAAGAAAGTATCTGGAAGATGGTAGACACGGTAAATGATTTCGAGGGAACTCGTCCGGATGTCCCGAACGTAGCCGCTATTTGCGTCTATCCCCTATTCGTGGAAACGGTTAAGCAGGCACTTACCGCACAAGAGATTAAGATCGCGTCGGTTGCCGGAGGTTTTCCTTCCTCACAGACATTTACGGAAGTCAAGATCGCCGAAACGGCCATGGCAGTCATGCAAGGAGCCGATGAAATCGATGTTGTCATGAACCTAGGCTACTTCATGGAAGACAATTTCGAGGAACTGACGGAAGAATTACAAGAGATCAAAGAGAGCTGTCGCCACGCCCATTTAAAGGTAATCTTAGAGACCGGAGCTTTAGTCACAGCGGAGAACATCCAAAAGGCATCCATCCTAGCCATGTATTCCGGTGCGGACTTCATCAAGACCTCCACGGGTAAAGGATACCCGGGAGCCACTTTCGAGGCCGCCTATACCATGTGCAAAGCCATCAAAACCTACCATTCCATCACCGGAAACAAGGTTGGCATCAAGATCTCCGGAGGCGTACGCACGGCGGAAGACGCAGTTCGATATTATACGATCGTAAAGGAAATACTGGGCAACGAATGGCTGAACAAGGATTTGTTCCGTATAGGAGCGAGCAGTCTGGTCGGTGATATAGAAAAACGACTCGGGAAATAGTCCATTCTAATAAACCGGGCGCAAATGACTTAGAATCCTGTGTCCGGTAAGCACTCTCAAAGTCAGTTAACTTACCTTGGCATCGAAGTTAACTGACTTCGTCAAGTAAGTTAACTTCATTGGCTATTGAAGCATACTTACTTTTTTACTAACAAGAGCCATCTCTCTACAACTAATAGATAAAGGAATTTCTATTTGGAGCGAGTCATAATATAATCCGCCAACTGGATCAAGGATGTCCGTGCCCCGGATTCTGGCAATCTCAAAAGAACATCGACCGCCTTATCATGATATTCCTTCATGCGGGCCTCGGCATATTCGATTCCACCGTTCGCCTTGGCAAACTCAATCAAAGAATCGACATTCTCCGCCGCGAAATCCTTCCGTAAAATCATATCCAAATAACGGGCGGCCTCCTCTTCCCTACCCTGCCGCAAGGCATATAATAATGGAAGCGTAACCTTACCCTCACGAATGTCATTTCCCGTCGGCTTACCGATATTCGCCTCCTTGAAATAATCAAAGATATCATCCTTGATCTGGAAGCAATACCCCAGATACTCGCCAAACTCACGGCAAAGAGCGATCACCTCCGCGGAGGCGCCCGACGAAATGGCCCCAATCTCCGTGCAAGCGGAAAGCAAGGTAGCCGTCTTCTTCTTGATAACTTGCAGATAACAATTCTCGTCTAAAATACTCTCCTCGGCGGTCTCCAATTGCTTGATCTCACCTTCGGACAAGTCTCTGCCTAAATTAGAGATAATCCCGACAATCCGCAAATCGCCGGTTTGTATGGAACGGATCAAAGCGGTAGAAAGCACATAATCACCTACCAACACGGAAATACGGTTATCGAAGATAGCGTTCAATGAGGGAACGCCACGACGTTGCTTCGTCTCATCGATCACGTCATCGTGAATCAATGTAGCGGTATGCAAAAGCTCCAGCAAAACAGCGGAATTGATCGTGTTATCCGTAACCTGTCCACAGACCTTGGCGGTAAGGAGCACCAATAACGGACGCACATGCTTCCCGGTAGAATTCAGTATAACGTCGATAGCCGATTGTAACCGGGTCGTCTCGCTGCGTAGAGATGCCTCGAAATCCTTATTGAAACGTTCAAATTCAGCGGAAACCGGTTCTTCTATTTTCCTTCTTTCATCCATAATTCCATGCAAAGATTCGCAAAAGTAACAAAAACTATCGAGTAAGCGAGTTTTTTCGTACATTTACCCAGATTTTGTCCCACTAAAACGTGTTAAAAGTAATGAAGTTATTCCTTATAGATGCGTATGCGTTAATTTATCGCTCCTATTACGCCTTCATCAAGAATCCGCGTATCAACTCCAAGGGTGTGAATACCTCCGCCATTTTCGGTTTTATCAACAGTCTGGAGGATGTATTAAAACGTGAGAACCCAACTCATATAGCGGTGGCCTTTGACCCGAAGGGACCGACTTTCCGCCATGAGGCCTTCGAGCAATACAAGGCACAACGGGAAGAGACGCCGGAAGTGATCCGTCAATCCGTCCCTATCATTAAAGAAATCATAGAGGCTTACAATATTCCGATTCTGGAAGTACCCCGCTACGAGGCGGACGATGTGATCGGCACCGTGTCCAAACAGGCGGAGAAGGAAGGCTTTGAGGTGTACATGATGACGCCGGATAAAGATTACGGCCAATTGGTGTCCGAACATATATTTATGTATCGTCCGAAATTCGGAGGCGATTACGAGATCATGGGCGTGCCCGAGGTCTTAAACAAGTACGGCCTCACGAGTACGGAGCAAGTGATCGACTTGCTGGGACTGATGGGCGACGCTTCCGATAATATCCCCGGCTGTCCGGGTGTCGGCGAGAAGACCGCTCAAAAACTACTGACCGAATTCGGAAGTATCGAGAACCTGTTAGCGAACACTGATAAGTTGAAAGGCGCGCAAAAGAAGAAGGTAGAGGAGAACGCCGAGCAAATCCGTTTCTCCAAATTCTTGGCGACGATCAAGACGGATGTCCCTATCGAGTTCGATGCCGCCCGTTGCGTTCGTGAAAAGCCAAACGAAGAGCGGCTGACTGAGATTTACACAGAATTGGAATTTAGAACATTTATTAACAAACTAAGTTCTGAGCCGGTCAAAGCCGCTCCGAAAGGTCCCGTTCAAGGCGATTTGTTCGCGATTTTTACGCCCGAGAGTACGGAAGAGCCCAAAAAATCGATTCTCACGGACTTAAAGTCCACCCCCCATAACTATTATTTAACTGATACAGAGGAAAAACAAGCCGATTTAGCCCGCTTTTTATTGGGTCAAGAATTTTTCGCCTTTGACACGGAAACCGATGGCATCGATCCCTTGAAAGCCGGATTGGTCGGAATGTCGTTCGCCGTGAAAGAAAACGAGGCTTGGTATGTCCCTGTTCCCGCCAACTCAGTAGAGGCGGCGAAAGTAGTGGAACGCTTCTCCCCTGCCCTGCAAAATCCGAAATCATTAAAGATCGGGCAAAACATCAAATTCGATATTTTGGTACTTCGTAAATACAACGTGAAGGTAGCCGGTCCTCTGTTCGATACGATGATCGCCCATTACCTGCTAAATCCGGAATTACGGCACGGAATGGATTACCTAGCGGAGACCTACCTCAAGTACCAGACCGTCCACATCGAGGAACTGATCGGCCCAAAAGGAAAGAACCAGTTATCGATGCGAAACGTACCCGTGGAGCAAATCGCCGAATACGCCGCCGAGGACGCAGACATCACGCTCAAGCTAAAGAATTATTTCGCGCCCGAGTTAAAGAAGGAAGGACTGGAATCCCTCTTCACCACGATCGAGATGCCATTAATATATGTATTAGCGGAAATGGAGGCCACCGGCGTCACGCTGGATACGGTAGCGCTTAAGCAATCTTCGGGGGAACTTACCGCCTCCATGAACAAACTGGAGCAAGAGGTTTACGAGCTGGCCGGCACGGAATTCAACATCAACTCCACGAAACAGGTCGGCGAAATCCTTTTCGACCGCTTGAAGCTGGACGAGAAAGCGAAGAAGACCAAAACTGGCGGTTACAGTACCAGCGAGGATGTATTGGAGAAACTTCGCAGCAAACATCCCATCATCGGCAAGCTCCTTGAATACCGCGGACTTAAAAAGTTATTAAGTACCTATATCGACGCTCTACCCGAGTTGATCAATCCGCAGACCGGAAAGATACATACCTCTTTCAACCAAGCGGTAACATCTACCGGACGCCTCAGCTCTACCAATCCGAACCTGCAAAACATTCCGGTACGGGACGATCTGGGCCGTGAGATCCGTAAGGCATTTATCCCGGACAATACGGATTGCCTCTTCTTCTCGGCCGACTACTCCCAGATCGAGCTTCGTATCATGGCCCACCTGAGCGGTGACCCGCATATGATCGAGGCTTTCCAAAGCGGAGCGGATATCCACGCCGCCACAGCCGCCAAGATCTACGGAATCCCGGTAGAAGAAGTAACCAGCGATATGCGCCGGAAGGCGAAAACCGCCAACTTCGGTATCATCTACGGCATCTCCGTCTTCGGGCTCGCCGAGCGTCTGGGCATCCCTCGTTCTGAGTCCAAGGAACTGATAGACGGTTATTTCAGCACCTACCCCCGCATCAAGGAATACATGGAGGAGAGCATCAAGGTAGCCAAGGAAAAAGGATACGTAGAGACCATTTTCAAGCGCAAGCGTTTCCTTCCGGATATCAACTCGCACAACGCCGTCGTACGCGGCTATGCCGAGCGAAACGCGATCAATGCCCCTATCCAAGGGAGCGCCGCCGATATCATCAAACTAGCGATGGTACGCATTTACGAACGCTTTGAGGAAGAGGGATTGAAAAGCAAGATGATCCTCCAAGTACACGATGAGTTAAACTTCAATGTCTACAAAGAGGAAGCCGAGGAGGTAAAGAAAATCGTGCTGGAGGAAATGGAAAACGTCATGAAACTACAAGTCCCCTTAATCGCCGATTGCGGCGAGGGAGAGAACTGGTTGGAGGCGCATTAAAATAATGCCGGAATTCCCCTTAAAAAAACATGTACGTGTTTTCCGAAAAACATGTACGACTTTTTCCAAAAACA
>ENA-OZCT01000393-OZCT01000393.1-human-gut-metagenome-genome-assembly--contig:-NODE-393-length-10802-cov-4.362148_pt1 | contig 10802 bp, 6 predicted proteins | sample MGYA00244080_ERZ653566 | MGnify/ENA primary metagenome ERZ653566 (study PRJEB26926, sample SAMN06165172) | human gut metagenome | biome: ENVO:00009003; feature: ENVO:2100002; material: ENVO:00002003...
AGATTTGGCATCCAATCTGACACTGACTCCTGCACAACAGGACTTGGCGTTCAATGTTTCAAAGGCTGTTCGTGAGGCAGTGGGGCCGGAGGTGGATATCATGATTGAAACTCATGCCATGCTTAATTACCGCATTGCCGTGAAGATGGCAGAGCGTTTGGCAACATTGGATATTGCCTGGTATGAGGAACCGGCAGGTCCGGAAAGTTCTCAAACATTGCGTGCCATGCGTGAACGTATACCTTCGGATGTTGCTATTTGTGTGGGTGAGCGTCATTATACTCGTTTTGGCATTCGCTCATTGCTCGAAAAACATGTATGTGATATCATCATGCCGGATATTACTCGGTGTGGAGGTCCGTCGGAGATGAAACGAATGGCTACTATGGCCGAGGCTTATCAGGTTTTGTTGGCTCCTCATAATCCCAATGGTCCTTTATCTACTCTTGCTTCATCGCATGTATGTGCTTCCGTTCCCAATTTCTTCCGTCAGGAGTTTATGTTCAATGATGTTCCCTGGAGAGATACTGTGATTGACCATCCCATTGCCGATATGGTTTATGACGGGCATTTACATTTGTCGGATCGCCCGGGGTTGGGAGTCGATTTGGTGGAAGAAGAGATGGAAAAGCATCCGGGTATTACAAGTAATCCTCCTGAGAACTTTTATATTTAATGCGTATGCCGTTTCAAATAGACTTAATAGGAAAAGTGGTCCTGATAACCGGAGTGTCCTCTGGTATCGGACTGGGCACCGCACATGAGTTTGCCCGTGCAGGGGCTTGTGTGGCAGGATGTGCGCGTAAACCGGAAAGTGACGATAGCGTTTCGGCATTTTTGCAAGCTGTGGAAGGAGAGGGTTGCAAGGCACTCTATGTCCAGGCAGATGTCACACAGGAAGAGGAATTGGAAAAGCTGGTGCAAGAGGTGATAGCCACTTTCGGGCGGCTGGATATTGTTGTTTCCAATGCCGGAATGAATGTATTTGAAGGTGCGGCGGAATGTTCGGAAAGCCGGTGGGCGTACAATCTGGATTTGAACTTGGCTTCCCATTGGCGTTTGGCCAGGATTGCCAAACCTTATTTGGAACAAAGCGGCAATGGGGTTATCTTATTGATGACTTCCAATCATGCTTTTTGCTCCATTCCGGGATGTTTCCCTTATAACGTTACAAAGACAGCTATCACCGGGCTTGTCCGGAGTCTGACCATAGAGTGGGGACCGAAGATACGGACAGTCGGCGTAGCGCCCGGATTTATAGATACGGCGGGAAACGATACTTGGTTCAATTCGTTTCCGGATGCTATGGCCGAACGTCAACGTACGATTAATCTTCATCCGGTAAAAAAAATCGGTACGGTAGAAGAAGTCGGCGCACTATGTGTTTATCTTGCTTCTCCCATGGCAGGGTTTATAAGCGGGACAACCATTTTGATGGATGGTGGACGATCGGCATTGATGCAAGATTCTTAAAATGAGTTTTCAATTGGTATTTTAAAATATATGATGATGAATGCAACTCTATTACATCGTTGTTATAATCGGACCGGTGAGGCTGCTACATGGATGCCCGGTTTGGAATGTTTGTTATGGGTAGACATTGATAATGGAATTTTATATCAATATACTCCTGACGAAGGTACGGTGAAAGAGCATACTTTTCCGGAAATGATAACTTCCGTTATTCCGTGGAAGGGGCACGGGGATGAAGTGCTTCTGGCAATGAAAAATCGTTTTATTGCTTATGATTTGGAGAAAAAGACTTATAAAACACTGATAGAATTTCCATGTCTGCATCCGCAGTGGCGTACCAATGATTGCAAGGCATCACCGGAGGGACGCATTTGGTGTGGAGTGATGCATTGCAGCGAACATAATGGCAACGGAAGTCTGTATTGTGTAGATAATGATTTATCTTTGACGCCTGTTTTGGGACAACAAAGCATTCCTAATGGAATTGTTTGGAACCGGAAAGGAGACCGTATGTATTATGTTGATTCCGGCAGAAGGTGTATTGAAGAGTATGCTTATGATTATTTGACCGGGGCTATTTATTTTATCCGTACTGCAGTACAGGTTCCCGTGGAATATGGAGTGCCGGATGGAATGACCATTGATGCCAACGGACTTTTGTGGGTGGCTCATTGGGGAGGATTCGGTGTGTACGTTTGGAGTCCGTCAACCGGGCAGCTTGTCGATAAAATAGAAGTTCCGGTTCCTAATGTAGCTTCGTGTACTTTTGGGGGCAAGGAGCGTAATCGGTTATTTATTACAACGGCTGTAGATGGCTTGTCGGAAGCTGAGATACAGGCTTATCCTTTGAGTGGAAGTTTGTTTGTGGCCGATGTACCCGGTGTTGTTTCCGGAGAGAATCATTATCCGTTTATAATCCGTTAAGAAAATGGCAATATGAATATATCAACAATTGATTTAATAGTCTTTATCGCCTACTGCTTGCTTATTTTGTTGGTAGGACTCTTCGTTTCGCGTAGAGGCAAAGGAGAGACACAAGATGCCAGTAACTATTTTTTAGCCGGCAGAGGCTTGGCTTGGCGGGCAATAGGGGCTTCTATTATTGCATCCAATATCTCGGCAGAACAGTTTGTCGGCATGTCGGGCTCCGGTTATGCCATCGGGCTGGCCATGGCGACGTATGAATGGATTGCGGCATTGGGGCTGCTGATTGTGGCTAAGTTTTTTATTCCTATTTTCCTGGAGAAGAAAATCTTTACGATGCCACAATTTTTGGAGGAACGCTTTGACCGCCGGGTGAAGACTGTAATGGCTTTTTTCTGGTTGGCGGTATTCATATTCATCAATTTAACTTCCATTCTTTATTTAGGAGCGTTGACGATTGAGAATGTTATGGGAGTTCCTATGTTGGCAGGGATAATAGGACTGGCGGCCTTTGCCGGAATTTATTCCATTTATGGAGGATTGAAAGCCGTGGCATTGACCGATGTTATTCAGGTTGTGTTTTTGATAGGCGGTGGATTGATAACAACTTACATTGCGCTCGATATGCTTGGCAATGGGGAAGGTGCTATTTCCGGATTTACTAATCTTTGTCATCAGGCGGAAGATAAATTCCATCTTATACTTGATAAATCACATCCCGGGTATATGGATCTTCCCGGGGTATCGGTTATCATAGGAGGGTTATGGGTTGCCAATTTATATTATTGGGGATGCAATCAGTATATCATTCAGCGTGCGTTGGCTGCCAAATCGGTAAGTGAGGCGCAAAATGGTATGTTGTTTGCCGGTTTCATCAAATTGTTGATTCCGTTGCTGGTCGTTATTCCGGGCATTGCGGCATTTGCTTTGGATGCTCCTTTGGAAAAATCGGATGAGGCTTATCCTTGGCTGCTGAGCAACCTGTTGCCTGTGGGAGTAAAAGGGATTGCATTTGCTGCTCTTACGGCAGCGATTGTCAGTTCGCTGGCATCGATGATGAACAGTATTTCCACCATTTTTACAATGGATATCTATCGTTCCTATCTTCGTCCCAAAGCCAGGCAGAGTGAGTTGGTGCGTACAGGGCGTTGGGCGAGTTTTATTTCGTTGTTGATAGCGGTGTGCATTGCTCCTTTGCTTTCGGGATTGGATCAGGCATTTCATTATATTCAGGAATTTACAGGTTTTGTGAGTCCCGGTGCATTGGCGATTTTTCTTGCCGGCTTCTTTTATCGGAGAGCAACGGCAAATGGAGCGCTTTCGGCGGCATTGGGTTCATTTGTGTTCTCTACTTTACTGAAAGTTCTTTGTCCGGCTTTGCCTTGGATGGATAGAATGGGAATCGTCTTCTTGTTGTGTTGCGGTCTTATTATTTTGTTGGGCAACCGTAGTCGGTCATTGGAACAATGCTCCACTATTCATGCTTCATTATTTCATACAAGTAAGTTGTTTAATATTTTTTCTTGCATCATCATTGCCATTCTGATTGGTTTCTATTGGCTTTGGTGGTAAAGGAATGCTAACCTTATTCATATAATTATGATAACGATAAAACAGACTTTATTAATAGCAGGTGTCTGCCTGCTTTCATATTCTTCTTTGAATGCGGCATCCGGTGCCGTCTGTTCGGGACGAACTTATATATTACCTTCACGGTTGGAAGGAGTGCGGCAACCTGTCATGTCATTAAGTGGAACGTGGTCATTCAAGTACTCTCCAAAAAGTCGGTGGACTGCTATTCAGGTACCCGGCGAAGCGGCTATGCAGGGGTTTGCCATCGAACATGATAAACCGTTCTTTTATAAGAAGACATTTACCATACCTGCCGACTATGCGGGAAAGCAAATTATTTTGCGCTTCGATGGTGTATACAGTCATGCAAAGTTGAGTGTAAATGGTAAGTTTGTCCGTGAGCATCATGGTGGTTTTACCCGTTGGGAAACTGATATTACTTCGCTGGTACGCGTAGGGAAGAAGAACGAAATCCAATTGGAAGTAGAAGACCGTTTAGACGAAATTTCTTATGCTTCAGGATACGCACATCATCCTATCGGCGGCATACTCCGTGATGTCACACTGTTCGCTTTGCCTGAATCTCATTTGTATGATGTGAGTGTGGAAACACATTTGGATTCACTTTATAAAGATGCCGAGTTGCGTTTTGATTGTGAGTTTATCGGTAAAGAAGGTGCGGAAGCAAGATTGGAGTTGAAGGATAAAGAAGGGAGAAATGTACAGTTGCCGCAAAGTCGTTTTAAGTTGGCGAAGGGGAAAAACACGTTCTTATTGCCTGTGGCAAACCCATTGAAGTGGGATGCGGAACATCCTAATTTATATACGTTGGAAGTGGCTGTATACAGAGATAACAAGGAACTTTCCCGTTTTGACCGCCGCATCGGTTTCCGGGAAGTGGAGATTGTGAAGGATCGTATGTTGGTAAACGGTCGTCAGGTGAAATTGCGTGGAGCTTGTCGTCATGATATACATCCTACATTAGGACGAACCACTACTGCCGACTTGGATAGTCTGGATGTATTGCTCTTTAAGCAATCTAATATGAACTTTGTCCGTACTTCCCATTATCCTCCTTCGGAACGCTTCTTGGAGTTTTGTAACCGTTATGGCGTCTATGTGGAAAGTGAGACGGCTGTTTGCTTTGTTGATACTTATCGGCAGAAGAATTATGCTCCGGGTAATACACAGAGTGATTCGGCTTATACCGACCGTTACTTGGGACAATGTCAGGAAATGGTGAAAGCTTTCCGTTCTCATCCTTCTGTCTTGTTTTGGAGTATCGGTAACGAAAGTGTTTATGGTACAAATTTCCAACTTTGCTGGGATTGGGTGAAGGCTACGGATACCACGCGTCCTGTTATTTTCAGTTATCCCGGTTCGGCAGTGGAAAAGAAAGCTAAAATATTTGATATCCTCAGTATGCACTATCAGAATGTATATGGCAATATCAATCAATGGGGGATGTCTACCCGTAATTTTCAGGGGCATGGTATACCTGCATTATATGATGAGTGGGCTCATCCGGCATGTTACACCTATGCCACTCTGCAGACCGATCCTAATATCCGTGAATTCTGGGGGAAATCTATTGATATGATGTGGGATGGCTTGTACAATGCGCCGGGCGGATTGGGAGGAGCTATCTGGGGGTATGTGGATGAAGTGTTTGCATTGCCTCAGCCCAAGGTTGGAACCGCATTCTGGAAAGAGTTTGCCCGTACTGCCAAACCTGAAAATTATCAAGGAAACTGTGTCGGATACGGAGAATGGGGAATTGTAGATGTATGGAGACGTCCGAAACCGGAATTTTGGTCTACCAAGAAAGCGTATTCACCTGTGCGTTTACTGGCAGATGACAATCTTTCTTTTACTGCCGGACAACCACTGATGTTGACTGTATACAATCGTTTTGACCATACCAACTTGAATGAGATAAAAGCTTTTTATACTTATAAAGGTATGAAAAAAACTTTAAAGCTAGGATTTGTAGAACCGCATCAGAAAGGACTTTTGACTATTCCTGCCGAGCAATGGGAAGAGGGTGAGAAATTATTGGTAGAGTTCTTTACTTCAGAAGGAGATTTGATTGATGCTTATCGTCCTGTGTTGGGAGTGGAAAAGGTGGACTATCCTGCTGTAATTGACGGAGAAAAACTGATTGTAACCGATAATGGTGATAAACTGATGATAAGAGGAGAGGGTTTTGAAATACCTTTCGATAAGGCTACAGGATTGATTGTCAATGCTAAAGCCGGCGAACAAGTGATCATAGAAAAAGGTCCGTTCCTTAATCTTTATGTGAACCTGAATCATTTGACGGGTGCAGAGGTTCGTAAAATGGCCAATCATTTTACGATTTCAGATTCGGACTGGAAAAAAACATCATTCAGTTACACTGAGAAAGAAAACGGAACAGTCAAAGTAGCGCTTGTCGGCAGTTACCTGGGCGTTGTAGCAGAGTTTGATATATTGATATCTCCTAAAGGAGAGTTGTCGGTTAATTATCAAACTTCCGGTGTACCCAATGGTTTCTTACGTGAGACAGGTTTGTCTTTCTATTTGTCGGATGCTATCCAGCACTTGGATTGGAAGCGTAAAGGGTATTGGAATTATTATCCGGAAGGTGAGTTTGCCGGAAATGAAGGTCGTACGTCCCTTTATCAGTCCAGACAGGCTGCATACGGCGAACAACCGGTTCAAGCTTGGCAGGCTGATACGCACAACTATTATTATTGGGCAGATGCCGGTGCCAATTGTAAGCAGCCGCTTACACAAATGGCAAAAGGTATGAAAGAGAATATTTACTATTATTCACTTTCTACGGAAACAGATTCCAAACATCGGGTATCGGTTGTTTCAGAAGATGCTTCTGTGGCTTGCCGGATAAACAAACGTGCCGACGAGCAATTGATTTTATACACAAATAATCGTTGGGATTATCCTGAGATAGCATGGGGAAATTATTGTAAGACATTGGAAGCTCTGCCCTGCTATGGACAGATAAATCTGAGAATGAAATAATCAAATAAAAGAAGTGTGTGTCATTCTATGATGAAGATTAATATAACAAAAAGATTGAACCGTTTCCTGGCAGTAGCCGGAGCAATGCTTATAGGGGCATTGCCGGCACTTGCCCAGGAAAGTTCATTGACAAGGGTCGCAGCTAATGATTGTGGTGTACCCGGTGCACAGCCTTTTTTGGTAAAAGGAGAGAATTATACGATGCCTTCGGAGGTGAAAGGCAGTAAGGAAGCTATAACCTGTAATTTCGGTGGAAAAGTGATTTATGCTTTTAATCAGTTGGATATTCATGCCGACTATCAGTTGGAAGTGGTTTATCTGGCTGACCATGAACGTAAACAACGCATTGTCGTAGATGGAAATGAAATCCAAAATGTAACGTTGGAAGCCGGAAAGGAGCAAAGATATTTGTTGGACTTACCACGTAAAGCTTATGCTTACAGCCAGTTGGTATTGGTGTTTGAAGTTGCCGGGAAAGGTGCAAATGCCATTGTATCCGAATTGAATCTTTATTCCTCCAATTCTAAAGCTCCGGTTCCTTTTAAAGGAAAAGAGAAAGAGGCATTGGGAAATGTGCTGACTTATCATATTGATACGGATGTGGATGTTGAAAAAGTATTGCCGGTTTATACGGTTCTTCCCAAAAGTGTTACGGGTACTTATCGGCCTGTTTTGTCTTTGAATGGAACATGGCAGTTTAATCCTCAGCCTGAAAAAGAGTTTTATAAACACTCGGATTCTTCCGGCTGGAAGTCTGTTATTGTTCCCGGTCAGTGGTCGATGCAGGGATTTAAGGTAGACTCGATGGCGTATGCAGGTTATCGTAAGTCGTTTGTTTTGCCGGAAGATTGGAAAGATAAGAATGTCAAATTACGTTTTGACGGAGTGCATAGTGAATACTATGTTTATCTAAATGGGGTAAAAGCAGGTTATCATTTAGGGGGGATGACTGTATATGAAATAGATGTGACCAAGCATTTAAAACCGGGTGTTAATGAGTTGGCACTTGCTGTGAGAAGTGAGTCTTTGGCTGATATGCTGGGCAGTCTGACTCAGTATGCTGCTCATCAGTTGGGAGGTATTACCAGAAAGGTGACACTGATGGCTGTTCCTCAAACTCATGTGTCGGATGTGCGTATTGTGACAGATTTGGACAGTGAGTATCGGAATGCGGCTCTGAAGATAGAGACTGCTGTAGTGAATAAGGCAACTTACGCACAGAATGGATTGACATTGCGATTGTCTGTCAATGGTTTGCCTAATGTCATAGAGCAGCGTCTTCCGAAACTGGCTGTCGGAGAGGTTTGGAAGGGGATTCTTTCGGATACCGTTGCCGCTCCGCTGTTATGGAATAATGAACAGCCTCATCTTTATACGTTGAGAATGGAACTTTGTTTAAATGACGAAGTGATAGAAACCGTGGAGAAACGTTTTGGCTTTCGTGAGATAGAAGTCCGTGGAAACGAGTTGTTTGTAAACGGACGCGCCGTTAAGTTGCGGGGGGTATGCCGGCATGAGATGCACCCTTTGACGGGGCGTGTCGTGGATGCAATGTGGCAACGAAAGGATATTGAACTTTATCGTGCCGCCAATTGTAATTTTGTCCGTACTTCACATTATCCTCCTTGTGAGGAAATGCTGGATATCTGTGATGAACTGGGAATGTTTGTCGAAGTAGAATCTCCGGTTTGCTGGGTGGGACATCATGCCAATGAAAATTGGAAAACACTCAATTATCAGGATAGCCAATACTATCCTTATATACTCCAGGCGAATATGGAGACGATTCATTTTTATCGTAATCACCCTTCTGTCTTGTTTTGGTCTATGGCCAATGAGTCTTATTGGAATAAAGAATTTGCCCAAATACAAGAATATGTGTATAAAGCTGATTCTACTCGTCCGCATACGTTTCACGACCAGGCGTATGGAGGATTTAATAATCAGGGAAGTACGGCTCCTATTGCAAATATTCATTATCCCGGACCTGATGGCTATAAGGTAGCTGCAAAGAGCAATCGCCCCATGGTTTATGGAGAGTATTGCCACTTGAATGTTTATAATCGTAGTGAACTGGTGACCGACCCGGGCATACGCAGTGATTGGGCATTGGCCTTGGCTCCCACATGGGAAAATATGTATCAGACCCGAGGCGTGTTGGGCGGTTCTATTTGGTCGGGCATTGATGATATCTTCCAATTGCCTGACGGGAATGCTGTCGGGTATGGAGCTTGGGGACCTATCGACGGCTGGCGTCGTCCCAAACCGGAATACTGGGATATGAAGAAAATTTATAGTCCGGTCAAAGTACTTACCGAAGCTCTTTCCCCAGCCAATGAATTGGTTGTGGATGTGGAGAACAGATATACTTATCTGAATATGGATGAGATAAAGATTGCTTGGCAATATGGCAAGGAGAAGGGAACGGTTTCTGCTTCCATTCCTCCTTCGGGAGATGGGAAGATACGGATTCCAATAGCCAACCCCGATAAGGCAAACGAGCTTTATTTGTCGTTTACTGATCCTCGTGGATTTGTTGTTGATGAATATCTGATACCGGTAGGAGAACAAAAACAAAATGAGTTGCCTCAATGGTTGTCGCAGCCGACTAAGCTGAAAGTCGGTAAAAAAGCTTATGTAATCAGTGGAAAGAACTTCAGCTGTGAAATCAGCAGATTGAATGGGCAGATTTTGTCTCTGAAGAAGGCAGGAAAAGAAGTATTGAAAGGAGGTCCGTGGTTGATGGCACTTCCGTTGACCGGAGGTGGATGCTATCCCAATCATAATGCCAATACACCTGTTTATAACGATTTATGTTCAGACTGGAATGCAGTGGAAGTAAAGGCGCATAAGGAAGAAAGTAATGTGATAGTAACTGTAACAGGAAGCTATAAGGAGTTTGAAGGCAGTTATCGTTTGACGGTTAATGCGAATGGCGAATTGGCAGTTGAGTATCAATTTAAAGCTTTGCAGAACGTCAATCCGAGACAATGGGGCTTGGTCTTCGAAGCACCGCAAGACTATGATCGGACGTTTTGGCGTCGTAAGGGAATGTGGAGTGTGTATCCTGATGACCACATTAGCCGCCCGACAGGTACTGCCGATTTATTCTATCAGGGTCTTCCTGTACAAACAAATCCGCGAATACAACCTTCGTGGTCGTGGAGCAAGGATTTTAATGAATTGGGCAGCAATGACTTTCGGGCTACCCGCCGAAATATTTGGTATGCAGGATTGTGTGACGGAAGCGGGCATAAAGTAACGGCTTGTTCAAATGGCGAGCAGCATTGGCGTTCTTGGCTGGGAAAAGATAAAATCTGTTTTCTTGTTGCCGACTTTGTGACTGCCGGCAACGAAATGTTTTTGGATGGATATTATGCTCCTTATCGTAAACCGATTAAAAGCAATGATATAATAAAAGGTAAAGTGAAATTAAGAGTGGAATAAAACAGTATATTTAGTACCTTATATTGATAGAGTTTTATTTATTAGTTCCGTTTTGTACAACTCTTCTTTCCGGCAAGTTGAATTTGGAAAGAAGAGTTGTTTTTATCTTTGTACTTTACAATAATCAGCTTATTAATGTCGTATTATGAAAGAATCAAGTAAACTCTTTGTCTTGTTTTTCTTCCTTTGTTCTTTGATGTTTATGGGGTGTAGTCCTATACAAAAGGAGAAACATACTTTTTCTATTGGTGATAAAACATTTTTGTTGGATGGCAAGCCCTTTCTGATAAAAGCAGCCGAGATGCATTATACCCGCTGTCTCTTATACACATCTCCGAGCCCACGAGACTAGCGCTCATCTC
>ENA-OZCT01000398-OZCT01000398.1-human-gut-metagenome-genome-assembly--contig:-NODE-398-length-10736-cov-5.355585_pt1 | contig 10736 bp, 7 predicted proteins | sample MGYA00244080_ERZ653566 | MGnify/ENA primary metagenome ERZ653566 (study PRJEB26926, sample SAMN06165172) | human gut metagenome | biome: ENVO:00009003; feature: ENVO:2100002; material: ENVO:00002003...
CGAGATGAGCGCTAGTCTCGTGGGCTCGGAGATGTGTATAAGAGACAGAATCCGAGAGGAGAGATGTTACTGACGATCTCTTTTCCATTGTAAAAACAAGAATTGGACCCCGTCCCCAAAATACAGGCGATACCAGCCTCCTGGCCACATAGCCCGTGGGCGGCAGCCAGCATATCCGAATTTGCTTTAATATTCCCGATAACGGGCAGACTGTCTGCAATAGCCCGTCGGAGGACGGGAGCTTTCTCGGGTGTACAACCTGCTCCGTAGAAGTAAACTGCATTGAATTTCCCTTCCGGCAGTTGAGGCAGAAGGGAAGCTGTCAGCTTCTGTTGGATTTCTTCTTCCGACTGGAAGAAAGGGTTGATCCCTTTCGTTCCAAGTCGCTTGATAACTGCGCCGTTCAGTACGACACACCAGTCTGTTTTGGTAGAACCACTGTCTGCAATGAGTATCATATCTTAATGTATATTTTCTTTTTATATAGAATGTAGCCTATTGCCCAGTTGAGAAGGACAAAAAGCAGGGCAAATACAAGCGAGCCTCCTTTATCTCCGAAGACAGGTTGTAGGAGTGCGCTGTAAATATAGCCATGTAAAGAAGTCGCTTCACCTTGGTAGGTCATAGGAATGACTGCCAGCGTAATCGCCAGAATATCTGCCAATACATAAATAAATAGCGGATTTACTCCAAACGATTCGAAGAAACGGCTCCAGTTTTTATAACCTTTAATGTCAATGATCCATACGAGTAATGCCAGAAAACTGGAACCCAGACCGCAGGTTACGAGTACGAAGGAAGGAGACCATACTTTCTTGCAGATAGGGGAACCATAACTCAGTAAGAAACCTGCGAAAGTAAGGATAGTACCTATCAGGAACAAACGTTCCAGCTTCTCATGAATATCTTTCACTTCCATCAATAGCTTTCCGGCACAGAAGCCGATTAAGACGTGGGCGATGGCTGAAATAGTACTAAGCAGTCCTTCCGGATCAAGTATCTGACCGCCATAGATATGAGCTTGTCCTAATACTGCACGGTCGACGATGGAAAGAATATTTGTTTCGTCGTAGACATATCCATTGCCGAGGGCAAGGATTGCAAAATAGCTGATGAGAAGTACAGCAATTAAATAAGGTATATATTTATGCTTCATGAGTAAAGCGACTATGGCAGTAACTCCATATCCCAAAGCAAGCCGTTGCATGACTCCGAGAATGCGAATCTGGTCGATAGGGAAGGGATCGTGCTGGAAGCAGAGAATGGAAAGCCAGCTGATGCCAATTCCAATCAGGAAAATGATCACGGTCCGTTTGAGAATTTTTAAACCCGCGGGAACACTGAAGGTGAAATTGTACTTTCTCAAAGAGATGTACGTGGAGATTCCCATAATGAACATAAAGAATGGGAATACCAGATCGGTAGGAGTTAATCCAATCCACTCGGCATGTTTGAGGGGAGCATACGCATGTTGCCAGGAACCGGGCGTATTTACTAAGATCATACCCGCGATGGTGATGCCCCGCATCACATCGAGTGCCAATAGGCGTTTGTTACTTGTTGTTACATTCATGACTGTTACTTTTTAATGTGTTAAGTTATAAGTAATTCAATTTTATCTCTTTTTTCCGAAGGAACTGTCCAGTCGATTGCGGATCATCCATGAAGCAAGGATGCCGGGAATGGTGCATACGCATACCCAGATAAAGAAGTTGGTGTATCCAAGATGTTCCTGTATCCATCCTGCCGGCATTCCCGGAAGCATCATGCCAAGTGCCATAAAACCTGTTCCAATGGCATAATGAGCTGTTTTGTGTTCACCATCTGCAATATAAATCAGATAAAGCATATAGGCAGTAAAGCCGAAGCCATATCCCAGCTGTTCGATGGCTACACAAATGGAGATTAGCAGGAGGTTGTCCGGAGTAGCTGCTGCCATCCAGACATATAAAAGGTCGGGGAGGTTGATAGCCAGCGCCATGGGAATGATCCATTTCTTAAAACCGTCACGGGAAACGAGGAAACCGCTGATGATGCCGCCTATCAGTAGGGCGGCGACGCCGATGGTGCCATAAATGACTCCGACGGATGCGGTTGATAATCCCAATCCGCCTTGTTCGGCACCATCCAATAAGAATGGAGAGGCTATTTTAGCAAGTTGGGATTCTCCCAACCGATAGGTGAGCAGGAAGAAAAACATAAGTCCCAGGTTTTTCTTCTCAAAGAAAGTGACGAATGTCTTAAAGAAATCTTCCAGTAACTTACCCGGTGTTAACCCCGGTCTTTTGACATCTGAAGCAGGGTGAGGGAGAATAAAGCGATGGTATAGTGTCAGTCCGAGGAATAATCCTGCCATCAGATAGAAAGTGATGCTCCAGGCCATTGGAACATTGCCATGCGATGTTTCCAACCAGCCTGCCAACATAACCAGGATTCCCTGCCCGAAGATATTGGCGAAACGATAGCAAGTGTTTCTGATGCCTACGAAGAAGGATTGTTCTTTGTTGTTGAGGCCAAGCATATAAAAGCCGTCAGCCGCAATGTCATGCGTGGCAGAACTGAATGCCATCAGCCAAAAGAATGCCAGAGTGAGTTGCACATAGTGTGGAGTCGGGATAAAAAAGGCAATACCGGCGAAACCGGCAGCAATCAAACCCTGCATGGCAATAATCCAGGAACGCTTTGTCTTGACCAGATCTACGAAAGGACTCCATAATGGTTTGATCGTCCAAGGCAGATATAACCAGGAAGTATAAAGCGCTATTTCTGTATTCGACAATCCCAGGCGCTTGTACATGATAACGGCAATTGTCATCACAGCCACATAAGGCAGTCCTTCCGCAAAATAAAGAGTCGGAATCCAGCTCCACGGATTTCGATTGTTTCTTGGTATTATGTTCTTGGCATTTCTTGTTGATATCATGGCATTAGTCTCAGATGTTATTCATATTGTTTTTCAAGTCTGCTTCCGGGATAATAGTGAGCTAAAATATCTTTGTAATAATAACCTCGCTCTCCCATTACTGCCGCACCGATCTGACAAAGTCCTACTCCGTGTCCCCAACCGGCTCCCGTCAGTGTAAAGCGGGTTGGAACATTTCCCTCTTCTCCTTTTTCCTTATCCACAAGGAATGCTGAACTATAAAGATGGGAAGGCGACAATGTACGTCGGATCTCTAATTCTTTTCCGATGGTCAGTGTCCGTAAAGTACCTACTATCTTTAATCGTATCAGGCGTCCGGAAGTTCCTCGCTCTACAGGGATTAAGTCTATGATTTCCCCGAAATCAATTCCCGAACGTTGATGGATTAACTCAGCTAGTTCCTGTTGGCTATAACTGATTTTCCAACGGTAGAAATCAGTCGTTTCCTGATCGTAGTTATTAAGAACCTGACTCAGAATCTTTTTATCCTGCGTATTACAGAAAGCATCCGGAGAAGTTCGTATCCATCGGTCCGCTTCTTCTTCCTGCGTCAGATCGGGAAGCTGTATTGCCGGACCTGTTATTTGTTTCTCCGAATCAGAAGCATGGGATTCCGGTATGTAATCTCGTTTACCGGTCAGATAAGGATGCCTCACATTCTCCCAACAATTCTGAAACTCTTCCATTGCACCGCCACAACATTTGGAGAATCGCGCATCGCAAATCTTTCCTTCATACATCAGCACCTCTCCACGGGTAGCTGAAACAGCTTCGATAGCTTGTGGAGTAGAAGCACGGGTAATTCCCTGATAGCGCTGGCAATGATCATCCGCACAAACATCAAAGTGCGTATGCGCTTCATGATCATACCATTTGATAAGTTGAGAGTGGAGAGTGGAATGTGGAGAGTTGGCTGCGCTGTCCGGCTGTATAGTAGCTTTCCATTTTTCATTCTCCACTCTCAATTTATTGATCAGCCAGCTTCTGGAAATGACTGCATGTGCTTTCAGTAGTTCCAAAGAGGCGGTGGCACTCATTTCTGATGAGATGACACTTGTCAGGTAATCTTCTATAGAGATTACATTGATGGCGGTCAGTGTCTCTCCTTCGACAATGATTTTCAAAGCTCCCTGGAAGCGTTGTACTTCTTTGCGTTCCCAATGAAAATTGATGCCGATGGTGACATCCTTTAGCTCAAAGAAGATCCCGGCATTTGGCTGAGGGTAGAATATCAATTCATCGTATTCTTTCCCTGACCAGTATATCTTTTCTTTTTGATAAACAGCCTTTTGTGCCCCTGAAACCTTTGTGCCGTCAGGAGTAGTGAAGCTTTCGGGAAAAGAAAATTCAATTTCTTTTCCCGAAAGGATACCGACTGTAATCTGAGGTTCTTCCATTTCTTCTTTACTAGGATGTTTGATCGGTGAGTGCTTTTAACTGTTCCTGTGACAAACTGACCTCCTTGTAAATCTGAGTGATTTTTTTAGCTGTTATCTTATCCAAATCTTCTTCTCTTACAATGGGGAATACGCCACACATCTCCGCAATAGCCGGGCTTATCAATAAGCCTTTTTTCCCTTGGGCATAATAACATTCCGGCCGATGTTTAGAACGTAGGAAAATAATACAGTTCCACTGTTTTATTTCATCGCCTCCAGTGCGGTTTACTGTTTCGAGTCCATACCAGGCAATCACATTGATTAAAGGTTCTTTGTCATGATAAATAGAAACTATCTTATCGTAAAGATACTCAAACATTTCAATGATCCCTCTTCTGTTTGGAGATGAAATGCCAATGCTCGTGGTGAACCCGTTTTCTAGATGACTATGTACGCTATCTTCAGAACTAAGCATGTCCGATATGAAAGTCATCCCAAAAGGATTGGCAATCTTTTCCTCTTTTCCTGCTGCCTGAAAGTGCATATGGTCAGGGGCGGAAGCTCCGCATTCCGGTCCGTTATATAAGATGAGGAACTCGTTCATGTTTTCGGCAAGGAAAAGCATATCCTCAAAACGGTTTTTGATGGTTTGCGGGGTATGTTCCTCTTCAATTATAGTCAGATGCCGGCGGAAAATCGGATAGGGATTGAGGCATATCTCATAATGTCCGAGTGACAAAGACGTTTGTTCTGCCGGGCGATTGTCATTGCACAGAAAACAAGGTCTTTCTTGTATGGACTGAGAGTCGGTCTGGGCCATTGTAGAGATTGCCCGTTGTGGATTTGGGAAGAATCTGACTCTCTTGGTGTCCCCTCCTAGTTTGAGTTCCAGCGTCTTTTCTTTTTTAAGATTCTGTTCTAATTCCTTATAATTCTTTTTTGCCAGCTTCCAGTCTTTTTTCTGTTTTTCTATCATCTCGTTGACGAGACGCTGAAAACTTTCATCGATGCTGTGCATCCGGATTCTTGCCTGTAACTCCCAGGTTCGGATACTGTCTTTGTAGAAATTGTTCCGGTTAATTTTTTCGATATCTAATGCTGCGTCAGAGTTGCCTTCCCAACGGCGGCAAAGATAGATTACATCATAAATACGACCGATCGTATATTCACGAGAAATACTCAGACCTATGGCATAATCTTCTCCATAACTGGTATTGGGGAATTTGATCTTGCGAAGGATGGGAGTGTAGAAGGCCCGTGGGGCACCCAACCCATTGATACGTAAAGCATTGTTGGGACCGTCCTCTACTGTCCACTCTTTATGGTCAATGACACCGGGAGCTATCTCGTTCATCTGAAAATCCGTCATTAGGTAAGTCCCTATCACCATTGCACAGTTCTGCTGATAGAAGGTATCGACGATTTTCTGTAAGGTATGCTCATTCTTATACAGGTCATCGCTATCCAGTTGCACGGCAAATTTACCGCATTTCTCATGGTGTACTCCTACATTCCAGCAACCTCCTATACCGAGATCATTCTCCTGGGGAATGATATGTATTAGTCTATTGTCCGCACTAAATTTCTGGAGGGCTTCGGTGGTACCGTCCGTTGAGTGATTGTCGATCACAATCACATTAAAGGGAAAAGTCGTTTGCTGGCTCAAAGCAGAATTTACGGCGTCACGAATGGTCCGGATACGATTACGGACAGGTATGATGACAGATGCTTCAAACTCAAAAGCTTCTCTGTCCAGGTTTACTGTTCGGGAAGAAGGTCTTACATAGGCATTGATTTCTTTCAGATGCTTGATACAAACTTTCTCCATTTCGATCTGTACTTCCCGATTTTTAGGATTTACGTAGTCGAATTGTTTTTCTCCGCTTTTCCGGGTATCTGTTTCTATTTCTGTGTAAAGGAACTCATTGATATGGATGATTTGAAATAGATTACCTAGCATCAGACGCATTTCATAAAATGCAGCATATTGGAAAACTGTTTCCTCCAGAATACTTGAAGCAAGGGTGAAAATTTCGGAATTGAATAAAAGCACCGAACCGAAATCAAAATCATCCCGGAGGCTTCCTTGTTGATAATCAATAACGGGAGCTTGTTTGAGAACTCCGTCAACCAGTTGGTAATGATCTGCGTATACCATTGCATTTTCTGAGGAACTCTGTATAATCTGTGTCATGCGTTCCAGTGCGTACAATCCTAGTTTTAGCGGGGTCTGTTTCGTGTAAAGCAAAAGATAGCTGGCATCATCTGCGTTGTCAGCAATTGTTTTAATCGTACTTGTAGAGTAGAGACCGTTAATGAGGAGACATTCACACCCCGGTAAGCACTCTTTGTTGGTATCAGCGCTTAGCAGGTAGATTTTGTTCACTAATTCTGAAGCTTGCAATTCTTTTACAGTTTGTATCGTATCTTTCGGATTGCCAAAAGGTATGAAGCAATTGATTTTCTTTTTCATTTTAATGTTTTTTTATTAAAGAGCTGTTGATAGGGGCGGCTGACGATTTCCTTTTGATGAGCAGGCAAAGCCCCAGAAAAGTAAACGCGGCATTCAATATCAGTAACTCGTAGCTAATTTGATATCCATCGAACCAGGCTTCCGAATTTCTTTGCAATACGTAGCAAAGTGCAGGAGAAAGAATGGCTACTAACGGAATATATGGATCATAAACTTGTTTTTTAGTAAAAATGCCGAAAGCGAATAGTCCGAGAATTGGACCATACGTATAGCTGGCCAGCGTATAAATCGCATCAATCACACTTGTATTATTCAGCAAATTGAATACGAAGATGACGATTCCCATCACGAACGCCATCCCGATGTGCACGTGTTTCCGTATTTTGCAGAGTGCCGCTTCGTCTTTCTTGTGCGCATTCAGAATATCTACGGTGAAAGAAGTCGTCAGGGCTGTCAAGGCCGATCCGGCAGCGGAGTACGCCGAAGCTATCAATCCGATAATGAACAGGATACCGACTATTCCCGGAAAGTAATTGCCTGTGGCGATCATTGGGAACAATTCATCGCTCTTGCCGGGATTCTCGATTCCCTGTCGGGCGGTGAAAGTATAGAGCAATACACCCAGCATCAGGAAGAGCAGGATCACGAAGAACTGTGAAATCCCGCTTGTAATCATATTCTTCTGTGAGTCACGGAAGTTCTTGCAACTGAGATTCCGTTGCATCATATCCTGATCCAGCCCGTTCATGGCGATAACGGTAAAGACGCCTGCCAGGAATTGCTTGAAGAAATATCGCTTGTCGTTGACATCGTCAAAAAAGAACATTTTGGAGAGATCGCTGTCTGAAATCGTTGAGACCAATCCGCTGAAATTCAGATGCAGGCTGGAAGCTATATAGTAGATACAAAGTACAACGGAGACTACCAGACAGAATGTTTTCAGTACATCAGTCCATATCAATGATTTCACTCCTCCCCGGAAAGTATAGAGCCAGACAATGAGTACTGTCAGTATGACATTGATTATAAAGGGAATATGGAAAGGCTCGAAGATGAGTAATTGCAAGGTCAGACATACTAAAAAGAGCCGCACGGCAGCTCCGAGCATTTTGGAAATAAAGAAAAACCAGGCTCCTGTCTTATAGGAAGAAGCTCCGAAGCGATTTTCAAGATATTCATAGATAGAAACCAGATTCATCCGGTAGAAAAGCGGAACGAGTATGAATGCGATAATGAACTGTCCGACGATAAATCCCAGTACCATCTGCAGGTAGGAGAAGCCGCTGGCTTGTACCATACCCGGTACGGATACAAACGTAACTCCGGAGATAGTGGAACCAATCATGGCAAAGGCGACAATATACCATGCCGATTTGCGGTTGCCGACGAAGAAGCCTTCGTTATCCGCTTTATGTCCTGCTATATAGGAGATAGCGAAAAGGATCATAAAGTATGCTATGATAGTAATAGATAAGATAATTGGACTCATATCTGTTGCTTAAAATTCGTTCGCGGGTGAATATATTCAAATATGCTTTTCCTACAAATTGTACAAATGTAGGGAATTTATCAAATAAATGCATCCTTCTTATGAGTTTTTTATTCCGGGTGTGCCACCTGTATCATTTCTCGATGAGTGCCAGTTTTTGTTGAGAGAAGGAAGTTCAGAAGATATCTTCTCTAATGAAATGCCTGTAGTGACTGAAGTGTCGTGCATCCAGTCTATGAAACGGCAGGTATCAATCGTGCGGGGATGTTCTTCATCAGTTGCCAAGGCAAGGTAACCTCCGTCGTTGCTCAGTTGCGGAAATTTGGATATTTCGGTTATACTTTTGCCGTCAACCTTATGCTTTCTGATCAGTGTAGTTGCGGAGTGAGTAAAACAAATATATCCTTTGCCGGGAATAACAAGGTTTGTATTTTCATCTTCCTGTTTGAGTATTGTGGTACTGAATATTTCTCCCGTTGCTCTCATTTTAAACAGACGCAGAGACTTTACAGTGATATCCTGATCAGCAGGATTATAGAATTCGATGTATTCGGCACCGTCTTTGGCATTGTCATACATCACTTCGTTGAATAGTAACATATTTCTCACATTGTCAGGATATTCCGGCGATTCCGGTGTGTCAGGCTTGTCCGGTTCATCCGGAACGTCCGGTATGTCGTCCGGTTCAGTACTTGTTATTACATCATCAGACAACTGTATATGATGGAAAGTGAAACCGTCACAGCGGCTTTTTGTATAAACGCAGTATATGCCGCAGCAGATTGACTTTGTGATACTTGCGTCTTTTATTTGTTTCTCCTTCGTATATTCGGTTTCCGATTCCATGCGTGTCCAGAAAGTCCAGTAGCCGTTGGCGTCGCATTCTACTTTGATAAATAATTTCGGAGAATTATTTCCTTTCATGAGTTCTCTTCCCGAAGCCAGTAATTTGGATTGATTCCCATTTTGCCGGTAAAGTGCTACATTGTCTTTTGTTCCTCCTATCTGAATGTAATAGCCGTTCAGATCTCCGGAAAGTATTTCCGATGAAGAGGCTAAATAGAAACGGGCGTAATTATTGGCGGAAGGATTAAAGGTGAGCCGTACCCCGAATTCCCATCGGGTGCTTCTTACAGAAGAAGAGGGGATCGTGATATATGCTGTTCCTGCATCTTCCTGCGGATCATTCAAGTGTACGCCTTCTTTGGTATTAATCGTGAATTTCTCGGTTTCTCCTGTCCAGGGAAGTTCTGATGTTGAACTGTCCGGTTCAAGGCTCTCTTTTTCATCCTCAGGCGGAAGTGCACAACTGTATAATAATATAATGAAGAAACTTAGAAATGTACATACCTTGCAAATTCTCATACGGCTTTAAATTAGTGTTGTTATCTACCGTATTTGTTTGTGTTCAACGCAGAGGCAATTGCGGATTGGATAATGTTCATGCTTGCAAAGGTACAGTTTCTTGTTGAATAAATGCGAAAGGTTCTTTATTGTTTTCTGTGAATGTTAGAAATAAAAGATACGGATTATACGAATTAACACGATAGCTTTATGCTTTCACAACGCTAAAACCGTGTTAATCTGTGTAATCCGTGCCTAAAAGTTATTATTCCTGTTATTACTCAAAGCGCGGCATCACATACTTGTCCGTATAAGAAGTGAAACTGATGCCGGGCATATAATGAGTATTCGAATTATTTTCCAGCTTCTTTATCAGTGAATAATCATCCGCGTTCAAAGCATAGTAATTATCGGAAGACGGACTCGTCACCCGTACCGTCCAGTCGAACATATTTCCAATGATGGTCAGCGCGTCCGTTTCGGGATTGAATGCAGGAACTCCTGTTTTCACCACATCATACGTGCGGCTTTTCAGCACATATAAAGCATTGTTGATATCTGTCAGGAAAGCAAGCGTCTTTTTATTTCTGAATTCCGTCAGATAAAGGTGCTCTAATGTTAATCCTTCCGGCAAAGTGATAGCACGAACGTAGGGACGCCCTTTCACCTGTTTCAGATGGAACAGACGACGGTCGGCATCCAACAGAAGGTATCCTTCGTCATACTCCTTCTTCACCGTCGGGTTTCCTGCGATCTCAATGGCCGGAAAGCGGAAATTCTTCTTGGTCATAGCTTCTGTAAACAAGAGGCTTTTTTCTGCATTCACGCTATTGGAAGCCATATCGATAAACTCAATGCCTTGCGAAGTAATGCGGAAAACATCATCCGGCATCTTCAGGTCTACACGCCCGGACATCGACTCCAACAGAGGATAAAGACCGATGGAAGGAGCGTTGATATCCGTAGGTACGCTGCGGAAATTGAAATTCTCCGTCTGCACGATCTTCGGAGTGACAGCTATCCCGTTAATCGTATCCGGAAAACGTTCGTCGGACATCAACTGGCGGAAATAAAACATAGGCAGAATCTGTCTCTTATACACATCTGACGCTGCCGACGACTTAATAG
>ENA-OZCT01000414-OZCT01000414.1-human-gut-metagenome-genome-assembly--contig:-NODE-414-length-10622-cov-4.574808_pt1 | contig 10622 bp, 9 predicted proteins | sample MGYA00244080_ERZ653566 | MGnify/ENA primary metagenome ERZ653566 (study PRJEB26926, sample SAMN06165172) | human gut metagenome | biome: ENVO:00009003; feature: ENVO:2100002; material: ENVO:00002003...
TAAGTCGTCGGCAGCGTCAGATGTGTATAAGAGACAGCTCACCTGCCGGGGCTACGCCCTGCTCTCCGGTGAAGAAGCGGCTCCACGGCTCGATATCGGACTTATAGAAAGCGTCCGCCTCGGGGCGCACCTGAAAGATGATGGCGTTGATGCCGCATGCTTGCAGGTAATTAAGCTTGCGGATGAAGTCTTTTTTCATCCGGGCGGGAGTCATATCCTTGTATTCGCCTTGAAAAGCGGTCTGTATCCATGCTCCCCTAAACTCTCGCTTGGCCTCCTTGCCCGTACTCGTAGCCGGACGAGGCTTCTCGCGAACCGTAGAACATGAGGTTATCGCACAAAAGAGAATCGCTACTAAGAAGCGAAAATATTTAATATACATGGGTGCCTTGCTGTGTTTGTCTATGAAATTTTCAACAAATGTAGAAGATTCCCTGTAAATATGAAATATTTCACCCTTGTTATTTTATTTACTTGGCAGTAGAGACGAGGCACACCCTGTCTAACTGTGTGAATTAGTTCGATGAAGATAGGGCAGAATCGGTTAGTTTTGGCTATCTTTGCGTTAAAGAAAAAGATAAAGGTAATATGTCTGAGAGCAATTCGATTTTCATCAAGGGGGCACGTGTCAACAACTTGAAAAATATAGATGTAGAGATTCCGAGGGACAAGCTGGTGGTGATAACCGGGCTGTCGGGGAGTGGAAAATCATCGTTGGCGTTCGATACCCTTTATGCGGAGGGACAGCGCCGGTATGTAGAGAGTTTATCCGCTTACGCCCGCCAGTTCTTGGGAAGGATGAGTAAGCCGGAATGCGACTATATTAAGGGAATACCGCCCGCTATCGCTATCGAGCAGAAGGTGAATACCCGTAATCCGCGTTCCACAGTCGGTACATCTACCGAGATTTATGAGTATTTACGCTTGTTATATGCTCGCATCGGGAAGACGATATCGCCAGTTTCCGGCGCCGAGGTGAAAAAACATCAGGTGAGCGATATTATCAAGGAGGTCATGCGATATCCCGAAGGGACTCGTTTTGCCGTATTCGCCCCGGTTGTCTTGCCGGAAGGCCGGGATATGAAGGAGCAGCTGGAGATCTTGCGGAAAGAAGGATATGCCCGTCTGTCGGTGAATGATACGGTATATCGTATCTCGGAGGTACTGGCCAGTGAGGAGTTGCTGTCTTACCCGATCGAGTTGTTGGTGGACCGCCTGACGGTATCGGACGATAAGACCTTGAAAAGCCGTTTGGCAGACTCGGCCGAGACCGCTTTCTTTGAGGGCCATGGTACCTGTTTGATCCGTATTTATACGGAGGAAGGGGTAGTCGTGAAGGAATTCTCGAAGAAGTTCGAGGCGGATGGCATGATATTCGAGGAGCCTACCGATATGATGTTTAGCTTTAATAATCCGTTGGGCGCATGTCCGACCTGTGAGGGATTCGGTAAGGTGCTGGGCATCGATGAGAATCTGGTGGTGCCTGATAAAAGTTTGTCTGTCTACCAAGGAGCCGTGGTTTGCTGGAAAGGTGAGGTGATGGGGGAATGGCTGAAAGACTTTATCGTGAAGAGCGAGAAATATAACTTCCCGATCCACCGCCCGTATTACGACTTGACACAGAAAGAGAAGGATTTGTTGTGGCATGGGGCGAGAGGTTTACACGGTATCGACGATTTCTTTAAGTTCGTGGAAGAGAATCTTTATAAGATACAATACCGGGTGATGCAAGCCCGTTATCGGGGAAAGACGACTTGCCCGGTTTGTAAGGGGAGCCGCTTGAGGCCGGAAGCGCTGTATGTGCAAGTGGGCGGTAAGAATATCGCCGAGCTGGTGACGATGCCGGTTTCGGAGGCAAAGGTTTTCTTTGATCAGCTGGAACTGGACGAGACGGATGCGGCGATCGCTAAACGTTTGCTCACGGAAATCAATAATCGCTTGCAATTCCTGTTGGATGTGGGGTTGGGTTATCTGGCTTTAGATCGCCTCTCGGCCTCTTTATCCGGAGGAGAGAGCCAACGTATCAATCTGGCTACCTCGTTGGGTAGTAGCTTGGTGGGTTCGTTGTATATTTTGGATGAGCCGAGTATCGGTCTGCATTCCCGGGATACGGATTTGCTGATCAAGGTATTGCGACAGTTGCAAGCCTTGGGGAATACCGTGGTCGTGGTGGAGCATGATGAGGAGATTATCCGTGCGGCGGATTATATCATCGATATCGGTCCGAAAGCGGGGCGTTTGGGGGGTGAGGTTGTTTATCAAGGCGATGTGAATAACCTCCGGAAATGTAGCGATAGCCATACGGTACGTTATTTGACGGGAGAGGATCAGATCGAGATCCCGCCTTATCGCCGTCCGTGGAATAATTATATAGAAGTGACAGGGGCCCGGAAGAATAACTTAAAGGGCGTGGACGTGAAGTTTCCTTTGAACGTGATGACGGTGGTTACCGGCGTGAGCGGTTCGGGTAAAAGTTCCTTGGTTCGTGATATTTTCTACGAGGGCGTGAAACGCCATTTGGATGATGCGGCCCGTCTGACCGTAGATTGCTCCGGTATCAGTGGAGATTTGAATATGATTCAGGCGATCGAGTTCGTAGATCAGAACTCGATTGGAAAGAGTTCTCGCTCGAACCCCGTGACGTATATCGGTGCTTACGACGAGATCCGTAAACTATTCGGCGAGCAGCCTCTAGCGAAGCAGATGGGATATAACGCCGCTTATTTTTCCTTTAATAAAGAAGGAGGTCGCTGCGAGGAATGTAAGGGCGAGGGCAAGATCACGGTAGAGATGCAGTTTATGGCGGATATCACCTTGGAATGCGAGGCTTGCCACGGCAAACGCTTCAAGCAGGATGTATTGGATGTAGAGTATCAAGGCGCTAACATATACGATGTATTGGAAATGACCGTAAATCAAGCGATCGAGTTCTTCGAGAAAGGTTCCGGCTCCCAAGAGAAGAAGATCGTGAAACGCTTGAAACCGCTGCAAGACGTAGGTTTGGGCTATATCAAGCTGGGACAGACTTCCTCCACTTTATCCGGTGGTGAGAACCAACGTGTGAAACTGGCTTATTACTTAGGCCAAGAGAAGCAGCAACCTACCTTGTTCGTTTTCGACGAGCCTACGACCGGTTTACATTTTCATGATATCAAGACTTTGTTGAAAGCTTTCAATGCCTTGATCGAGAAAGGTCACTCTGTGGTAATTATCGAGCATAATATGGATGTGATCAAATGTGCGGATTATGTGATCGATTTAGGACCGGAAGGCGGAAAGGCCGGCGGACAGCTGGTTTGTGCCGGCACACCGGAGGAGATAGCGGCTTGCGAGGCATCCTATACCGGAAGGTTCCTGAAAGATAAATTATAATGCCTCTAGTTGTAGAGACGTAGCGTGCTGCGTCTCATCCCATCAAAATAGTAACTTAAATTCCATACAATAAGTATGCGAATGACGTAGTTGTACAAACTATTGAATAATAGCATCTTAAAAAAGATGATTATGTTTCCCGAAAAACACGTACGTGTTTCTGAAAAAAGTCGTACATGTTTTTCGGGAAACACGTACGTGTTTTTTCCGGATCATACGATCGGGTACAAAAGCGTACATGAACCTATACAACAAGCCTCCCTTATCATCAGACCTGAAAATGAATGTTTGGATGCGGTTTTAGTACTAGTGAATAAAACGTAAGATTTCTGAAAGTAACTCATTTTAAGGAAGTAACCAAAACAAGTAGATTGGATTCCCTGTTAAGATTGTACTTATTTATAATCGAATAATTTATACTGTGCGTGTGCTCTTTACGAGACATTCAAGTAGCCTGTGAAGGCGAAAAAGCAGTAATATTAATACTAGTGTAATAAAATAAAGTTCATTCAGCCTGTTCTTCTGTGAAGAAAAACAGGCTGTGTTTTTATTGCTTGGCAGGATCATCGTCTTTATTCCACTTATCTCGCATTCTCAGACGTTTGACTTGCAGATAGCGTAGAAGGATGATGATGACGAGCGTAGCGCCGATCATCAAGAAATATTCGGTATAATTGTTTCCGGGATTGTTTCCCGGCCAGCCGATGATACTCATTACGATTAAGTAAACAAGTAAGGCAATTGTTGTGATATTGATCTTCTTCATATTCGTTTTATTCTAAAAACAGGGCAAAGATATAAGATTGTTTCGGGCTTTAGGAGGTTAAAACGCATTTGTACTGTGCCCGATAATGTTCTGTTTGAATAATTAAGATATATAAACCTTGTGGGAGGGGAATCGGGAGGATAGGGTTCCCTGCCTGTACCGCTTGCGTGAATACTAATATGCCTGCCGGAGTAAACAGTTCGACTTTACCGGGGGATGGAAGATTAGTAATGAATAAAGTCTTGTTCTCTAGCTGATAGCTTAATTCCGGAAATGAAAATACTTGATTGGAAACAGGGGAATCTTGTCGGGCTTGAGGTTCCGATGTCGGGAAAGATATGGGTGCGTTCGTTGATAATAATTTATAATTGGCTGGTTCGGATGTATTATATACAGATAGGCTGGTACTTTTATTCGCTTTGACAAAGAAAGCGGAGAATGGAGGGATGGCGAAATCGCTACCGATCACGTAGGGTTGGTAGGTGGAGCCGTCATATATATAAATGTATCCGTCTAAGGCCGAGTTTGATTCTATTTGACTAAGAGATAAAGGAGCCGGCAGAGGATTACCGCATAGATACCAGCCGTTATGATTCTGGTTCTGGCTTTGGTTGTTAATGCTTACCGGAATAGAGGCTTGACCGTTTTTTCCGAAATCTATAGGGATATCTCCTGCTTTCGAGGAGAAACGAAGGTTCTGACGATCGGCGGAAGCGTCAATAGCGATTAGGTATCCCTTGTTCTTCTTGAAGATGGGCTGGGATGTATTGATTATTGTTTGTGGTATGACTTCCCAGTTGTTGGAAGGGCTTTGTGAATTAGCTCGCTTTTCTCCGTTATAGGTTTGTACGTAAAAGTATTTACCGCTTGTATCGCTTTTGTCATCACCCAGTTGGAAATCCGGGTCTATGCCGGAAGCGAATACATCGAAGGGGAAGGAGATAAAATACCATTTGCCTTTTTGAGCGAAGGTCTTCTCGATCGTTATTTTGCCGGAGATGTTAATAGTTCCGGACGATCGCAAGGTGGAGGAAGACGCCAAGATACCATCATTAGGATAGATGGTAAGGTTATTTGCAGATAGATTTCCGGTTGGTAAAATATGGATATTTCCATTGCCAATAAAGATATCTTTACAGCTGATATTTGTATTTATGGAGATATTGCCGTTAATCAAGGCGTTGCGGTGACGGTAGGCGGGTAGGTGGCTCCAGCGATCCTCATGGTTCCAATCGCTGTTTCCGGTAAATAGGGAATAGGTAGGAATCATTCCATGAGCATAAACACTGTCTACATAATAATAGCCGTTTTTGGTATTGGCGGCCGGTGCGGGAACGATAATATCCAATCCCGGGGGATTGTTTTTTATATCTGTGGTTTTGAAAGGATTGATGCCACTCTCTCCTATGGTTGGAACTAAGGAGGGATAACTTGTTTCCCCTTTTCGATAGGTTCTGGCTCTCATGCCTTCTCCTTCTACTAGAAGGATGCCCCCTTTCCGTATACTGATTTTTATATCTTGATGATCTGTTAACGTGAAATGCTCGAAAGCCACTTGCGTATTCATTGGCATTCGTAACCCGTAGTTACCGTGGCTGTTAGGAATATCTTTCACGTCGGAGATATCTTCAATAAGGGCTTCACCTGTAATGGCATAATCCCAATTATCAGTCGGAAGTCCCTCAAATGTCTGCATCCGAAACGTATCCCGGATAGATATATTTGCGTTACTTTGCACAAAGCTTTCCCATGTAGACGGATTTGAAACTTGTGACTGGATAAATTGTTGTACGAATAGGAATGCCGTACAAACGACAACGCATCTGGATAGATGCCAAATTCTCTTTTTCATAGCTAAGTTGATTTATATTTGTAAATATGTTCGCGAATATACGTAAATAATTGAAATAATATATCTTTGTGGCATGAAAGAATTTATCATATCTGAGGCACAGACCGAGAAGGCCGTTTTGGTGGGTTTGGTTACCCCTGAGCAAAATGAGCAAAAAGTTAAGGAATATCTGGACGAATTGGCTTTCTTGGCCGATACGGCAGGGGTGGATGCGGTAAAGCGTTTTACCCAGAAAATGGATTACCCGAATTCCGTCACTTTTGTCGGGACCGGTAAATTGCAGGAAATTAAGGAGTATGTGGTAGAGAATGAGATCGGTTTGGTGATCTTTGATGATGAGCTGAGTCCGAAGCAACTCCGTAATATTGAGAAAGAATTGCAGGTGAAAATCTTGGATCGTACGAGCTTGATCTTGGATATCTTCGCTAGCCGTGCACAGACCGCCCATGCGAAGACACAGGTGGAGCTTGCACAATATAAATATATGTTACCCCGCTTGACTCGTCTGTGGACACACTTGGAGCGTCAGCGAGGCGGCGTAGGTATGCGTGGTCCGGGTGAGACACAGTTGGAGACTGATAAACGTATTATCTTGGATAAGATCGCACGATTGAAGAAAGAGCTGGTGGATATTGACAAGCAAAAAAGCGTACAACGGAAAAACCGGGGTAAGATGGTACGTGTAGCGTTGGTCGGATATACGAACGTAGGTAAATCTACCTTGATGAACTTATTGAGCAAGAGTGAGGTCTTTGCCGAGAATAAGTTGTTCGCTACGTTAGATACGACCGTACGCAAGGTCATTATCGAGAACTTGCCGTTCTTGCTGTCTGATACGGTCGGATTTATCCGCAAGTTACCGACCGAGCTGGTAGAATCTTTTAAATCGACCTTGGATGAGGTACGGGAGGCGGATTTGCTGGTACATATCGTGGATATCTCACATCCTACTTTTGAGGAGCAAATAGAGGTCGTGAACCGTACGTTGGCGGAGATCGATAAGACCGAGAAACCGATGATTATGGTTTTCAATAAGGTGGACGCATTTACCTTTGTCCCGAAAGAGGAAGATGATTTGACCCCTCGTGGTCGTGAGAATATCGATCTGGATGAACTGAAACGTACGTGGATGGGAAAATTGCAAGATAATTGCATCTTTATCTCCGCCAAGGAACGTACGAATATAGAGGCGTTGAAAGAGATGTTGTATGAACGGGTCAAACAAATCCATATCACCCGTTTCCCCTACAATGACTTCCTCTTTCAGCAATATGATGAAGAGTAGAGTCTTACAAAATTAGTACCAATGAATCATTTGAGAAATTTGCGGCCGGATGAGATCGCCACCTTGCGATCTCAGGCTTGCCGGGCCGATGATTGGAATCAAGTTTGGGTTCCAGAAGTGTTTGATATTGAATATGTGAACCACGTACGTTTTTCAGGAGTGGTTAGGTTAGGAGCCTTTCGTAAGGTGTTTACCCTGCCGGGAGGATTGGTGAAGCATAGCGGGCTTCGTCATGTTACCCTGCATAATTGTACGTTGGGGGATAATGTGCTGATCGAGAACGTACAGAATTATATCGCTAATTACCGGATCGGTGATGACTGCTTTATCCAGAATATAAATGTTATGTTGGTGGAAGGCAAGGCTACGTTCGGGAATAATGTCGAGGTGTCGGTCTTGAATGAGACCGGCGGGCGTGAGGTTCCGATTTACAATGGCCTGTCGGCTTCATTGGCTTATATTATCGCTTTGTACCGCCATCGTCCGGCCTTGATCGAACGCTTGCGGGATATGATTACCGCTTATACGGAGGGTATCGCCTCTACGGAGGGAACGGTTGGCGATAAGGTCAAGATTGTCAATACCGGTACGATCCGTAACGTGAAGATTGGTGATTACGCGACCATAGAGAATAGCGCACGTCTGGAAAATGGTTCCGTAAATAGTAAGAGAGAGGCCCCGGTATTTATCGGGGATAGTGTGATCGCGCAAGATTTCATTGTCTCTTCGGGAGCCAAGATCGCGGATGCCGCTAAGATTATCCGTTGCTTTATCGGACAGGCTTGCCAAGTGACGCATAACTTCTCGGCCCATGATTCCTTGTTGTTCAGCAACTGCGCTTTCGAGAATGGGGAGGCTTGCGCTATTTTCGCCGGTCCGTTTACGGTGTCTATGCATAAGAGCAGTTTGCTGATAGCGGGAATGTATTCGTTCTTGAACGCGGGAAGTGGCTCCAACCAGAGTAATCATATGTATAAGCTGGGACCGATTCATCAAGGGATCGTGGAACGTGGTTCCAAGACTACCAGCGACTCGTATATCCTTTGGCCGGCCCGTATCGGCGCTTTCTCTTTGGTAATGGGCCGCCATCATCATCATAGCGATACTTCCGATATTCCATTCTCCTATTTAATAGAGAAGGATGATGAGACTTACTTAGTCCCGGGAATTAATCTTCGCAGCGTAGGTACGATCCGTGATGCCCAGAAATGGCCGAAGCGTGATAAACGTACGGACCCGGATCGCTTGGATATGATTAACTATAATCTATTGAGTCCCTATACGATCCAGAAGATGTTGAAAGCAGTAGATATCTTGAAAAACCTACAAGCATTGGTTGGAGAGACTTCCGAGATTTATTATTATCAGAATACTCGTATAAAAGGTTCCTCCCTCCGGAATGCGTTGAACTTTTATGGCATGGCAATTAATAAGTTCTTTGGTAACTCGTTAATCAAGCGTTTGGAAGGTACGACCTATTATTCTATGGAAGAGGTCTGGGAGCAATTGCGTCCTACGGAATCCAAAGGCTCCGGAGAATGGCTGGACTTGGCGGGCTTGATCCTCCCGAGGGAACCGCTAGATGCCTTGTTGCAAGATATCGAACAGGGGGAAATCGCTTCCTTAGAGGATGTGGAATGCTTTTTCCGTTTGGTTCACGGACGTTATTATTCCTTGGAATGGACATGGGCCTACGAGATGATCGAACGTTATTATGGGGTGGATCTCCGTTCGATTTCCGCCGCGGAGATTATTGATCTGGTTCGTCGTTGGCAAGAATGTGTGATCCGCTTGGATGAGATGCTTTATGAGGATGCCCGTAAGGAATTCTCTTTGACTTCTATGATCGGTTTCGGTGTGGATGGTTCCAACAAGGAAAAACAACAGGATTTCGAGGGTGTTCGAGGAGATTTCATGAATAATCCGTTTGTTACCGCCGTGCAGGAACATATCGTGAATAAACGGGCGCTTGGGGATGAACTGATCGAGAGGTTGAAACCTTTAGTATAAAGCCTATGAAACCATTATTTCAAGAACTGCCATTCCCGATAGATAGTCACATTCATTTCTATGTGGAGGATCTACCGCATTTTATAGTGCCTTGGCACTACCATCCGGCTATTGAGATAATGTATATCACAAGTGGTACGGGTACTCGCTTTGTCGGGGATCATGTGGAAGGATATTTCGAGGGCGATGTTTGTATGATCGGCCCTCAACTACCGCATGAGTGGAGAAATGACCCTGTTTATTTCGATAAGAGTTCCGGCTTGCGGGCTACTTGTATTTGCTTGTTCTTCAAGCGTCAGATTTTTGAACCTAATTTAATCCGTCTTCCGGAGATGAATAATATCCGGGAATTGATAGAGCGTTCCCGTAGAGGGATTAAGTTTGTGGGTAAGTCCCGGAAGAAGATTGCCGAGCTGATCAGCCAATCCGCCAATGAGACGGGAGCGAGTAGGGTGATCAAATTGATTGCTTTACTGGAATTAATGGCGACTTCCGAAGAATATGAGATATTAGCCAGTACGGGGTTTACGGAAACGGTCAACTCGGATGATTTCGAGCGTTTCAATAAGGTCTATAAATATCTGGTGAAGAACTTCACGTCTCCAGTGAAGCTGGAGGAAGTCGCCGCTTTGGTAGGTTTGACTCCGACCGCTTTTTGTCGTTATTTCAAGAAACGGACCAAGAAGACTTTCGTGGAGTACCTGAATGACATGCGCATAGGACACGCGAAAAAACTATTGATAGAGGGAAACCTGAAGATATCCACGATTAGTTCCGAGGCCGGATTCAATAATCTATCCAACTTCATCGGCCAATTTAAGAAAACCACGAATATGCTTCCATCCGAGTACCAGAAAAAATATAAGGAGCGCCTGGATGGAGAATAAGGACAGGATTTCATAGTTGTTTGGAAAAATACTAAAATAAAGCCCAAGGTATTCGATCTATTTTTGCGATATAAGTTGTATCGTAAAATAGAATATCATGGAACATAAAAAGATTGTAATCCCATCCTTGTCATTTTTTCAAAATGAGTTAAAGGGGGAAGGTGTGGTAAAGAGCCGGAGAACTTTAGGTGAGCTTGCCGGAATTTTTGAGAATCAAGATGCTTATTCCCAATTACTATTAGATCAATTAGCATACGAGGTATATAGTTATTTACCGGAGCGGGAAGGCACTCCGGGAGGGCTTTATTTTGGTATTACTCAATTATATCCGGGAAAGGTGGGAGATGAGTATTTCATGACGAAAGGCCATTTTCATCAACAAGAGGATCGTTCGGAGTATTATTGCTGTCTCTTATACACATCTCCGAGCCCACGAGACTAGCGCTCATC
>ENA-OZCT01000458-OZCT01000458.1-human-gut-metagenome-genome-assembly--contig:-NODE-458-length-10198-cov-5.354629_pt1 | contig 10198 bp, 7 predicted proteins | sample MGYA00244080_ERZ653566 | MGnify/ENA primary metagenome ERZ653566 (study PRJEB26926, sample SAMN06165172) | human gut metagenome | biome: ENVO:00009003; feature: ENVO:2100002; material: ENVO:00002003...
TTGTTTAGGTTTTTTGTATAGAGAGGGTGTCGGAGTAGAGCAAAATTTAGAATTAGCAGTCGATTGGTATCGTAAATCTGCTGATCAGGGTAATGCAGACGCTCAATGTTGCTTGGGTGATTGCTATCGTTTAGGTCAAGGTGTGGAGCAGAATTATTCTGAATCTTTCAAATGGTATCAGTTATCAGCCAGACAAGGGAACTCGGTCGCTCAACTTTATTTAGGAGTTTTATATGATGAAGGTGTCGGAGTAGAGCAAAATTTAGAATTAGCAGTCGATTGGTATCGTAGGTCTGCTGATCAGGGTAATGCCGGAGCTCAATGTTGTTTGGGTGATTGCTATCGTTTAGGTCAAGGTGTGGAGCAGGATTATTCCGTAGCCTTCAAATGGTATCGGTTATCTGCCGAGCAGGATTATTCGGACGCTCAGCTCCGTCTAGGAGTTTTGTATGCAGAAGGTCTCGGAGTAGAGCAAAATCTAGAATTGGCAGCAGATTGGTATCGTAAGTCTGCCGAATAAGGTCATGAAGAAGCTCAATGTTGTTTGGGTGATTGCTATCGTTTAGGTGATGGTGTGGAGCAGGATTATTCCGCTGCTTTCAAATGGTATCAGTTATCTGCTGAACAAGGTGATCCGGAAGCTCAATTTAATTTGGGATCTATGTGTGAAAAAGGTCTTGGAGTGGAGCGGAATCTAGAATTGGCAATAGATTGGTATCGTAAGTCTGCCGAGCAAGATAATGAGGAAACTGTTGGGGCTTTGAATATTGAAGAATTGTTTTCCATCCATTCTTTGCATTACGAGGTGTTGGAAGGCGACAAGGCGGGTATTTCATCAATCAGGGTGAACGATCAATACCGAATCAAATTTACCGTATTCAACCAAGAAGCCGAAACGGTTGTCTATATTTGTAATATATTGGAATCTTCTGTCCGTATGCTTTGCCGAAAATATATAGACGAAGTAAGCGATTCTTCTACACAAGCTAAGCATTTTATACAGTGATATTAATGAAGTTATCTAATAGAATTAATCAGTTGCAGTTGAACAACTCATGTAATGCACAAGAGCAATCAATCGATTACACTTGTGCATTGTCGTAGTTATTCGACAGTAGCAGATGAGTCATAAAGAAATAGATTGAAATGGAGATAATGGTCTGATGAACAGTGTGTTATCGGAAAAGTGCAATTTTATTTCCGAAAAGAGTAAAAACGACCGTATGTTTTTTGTAAACTTATTTAAAATCAGGGAATTTTTATTCGTTAATTAGTTGATTATAAGCGGTGTGACATTTTTTCCCCCCGTATAAAACTTAAAATAGATACAATTTTGTTGCACGGAAAAAGTATATTCGAAGTAGGTTAGCTAGTGGTTTGGATAGAATGATGAAGATTAATAATCTAGTATAAATATACTAATTGTACTCTATTCATTGAAGTTAGGGATAGCTTTTTATTTTATTTGAGATTGTCTGAAACAAATATTGTTTTTCTTTGCATCACAAGAAAAAGGGTTATTGAGAAAAATGGAAAAATCGGAGGTGATGAAACCGGTGCGGCTACAAGTATCGGCTTTATTAAAATATATAAGTGAAGGACTTTTTGAAAAAGAACATATAATGTCTTTGGCCTTACTGAGTACTTTGGCGGGTGAAAGTATATTTTTGTTGGGACCGCCGGGAACGGCAAAGAGTATGATAGCTCGCCGACTGAAAATGATATTCAGACAGGGTAGTTCGTTTGAGTATTTAATGTCACGTTTCAGTACGCCCGATGAAATATTCGGTCCTGTTTCTATTTCTAAATTGAAAGAACAAGACATTTATGAACGAATTGTAGATGACTATCTGCCTACTTCCACAATTGTTTTTCTTGACGAAATATGGAAAGCGGGGCCTTCTATACAGAACTCGTTACTCACTGTACTCAATGAAAAGATTTACAAAAATGGACGTAAAGAGATCGCTTTACCTTTGAAAGGGTTGATTGCTGCATCCAACGAATTACCGGTAGAAGGGGAAGGGTTGGAGGCTTTATGGGATCGCTTTTTGGTACGTGTTGTTTCCAACTGTATCTCTAACGAACGTTCTTTTTATAAAATGTTGCGGCAAGGAACTAAAACTACGATACGGCAACCAATTCCTAAAGTAATGCTTATTACGGATGAGTGTTACAAGCAATGGCAGGATGAGATGGAACAAATTGAGATATCGGATGAGATATTGAAACTGATAACCCGTGTACGGATGGGGCTGAGGAAATATGTACAGAATACAGATGAGGCGGATGGAGAAAAGTTTTATATATCCGATCGTCGCTGGAAAAAGATTGTGCATCTCATGCAGGCATCAGCATTTTTGAATGGAAGAAGGGAAATTGTAGAGTCGGATGTATTACTTTTGTTTTATTGCCTTTGGAATACAACGGAGGCTATTCCTGTGATATTGGATGTGGTATCGGCATCATTATTTACTGATTATATAGAGAGGATAGAAGAGATAAAGAAGCAATTGGAAAGGATACAGAAGGAATCTGTACGGGGAGAAATACCGGAAGATAATATGAAACCGAAAATTTTCAATTATTTCTATTATAAGGTAGAACGTTACAAAACAACTCCCTGTTACGTGTTTTCTACAGATTACCGGCATCTTGACCGGACGAAAGACAGAGATGGAATCTGTTACTCGGATGCACAATCGCGTACTCATTTTATTCGTCTTATTGACATGGATGTACCTTTTTCCTCTTCCGGGCAAAGGCATAATATCTGTCGGATAAAAGTCAGGAGAGGAAGAGGTACGCTGATTGTTGACGGTAAGGAATATCCGTTGTGTTGTTCCGAAGAAAGGAATGACCCGGAAGAAATGCGAGAAGAATCTCCCTCCAATGGTAGGAAGCAGATGTTGGATGTGTGGATGAGAGAATGTGAGGAGCTCAAGGTACGTCTGGCTGAAAAAATGGCAGATGCGCAATGGACTGAAAATTTATTTATCTCTGTTAATGATAGGCAATATATAAAAAAATATGCCGTGCAATGTGAGAAGCGAATAGAATCACTGCTTATAACTATTTGCAATCAGCAGATATTATGAAGAATGATATTGAATCGCAACTGTCGGTATACGCGTCTGCTTTTGATGAATTCGTGGATACAGGTAAATATCCTGTGCATGACGAAGAAGATGTATTGATGGCGTATTTGGTTACTGTATTTGAGGATTGTTTGGGAACACAGTGGTGGAGTGATGAGATATTGCGTGATTTATTAAAGAATTCAGTATTGGAGTTTTTCTCAATACTTCTCTCTTGTTTTCAGCAGATAGAACAGAGAAGGGAAATAGAACGGCAATATATGTATGCAATATTGAATGCTCAGGACATAGAGAGGAAGGAAGGGTTATGGGGGAAGGTTTCGGATTATCTGAAGGGACAGTATTCTCAGTATGAATTGAATGTAGACGGATATAACAGCTTGCTGAAATTAGATGAGTTTGACAAGGATATTTTGTTTCAAAAGATTTGTGATGAATGGAGTTTGGCATATAGGGAGAAAATATTGGAAGAAAAACAAAGATATTTGAATAGCAGTAAGATACAATTTGAAAATTCTGTAGGGAGATCGAATATGAAAGATTATCGTATGGTGAGTCGGTATCGTACGATAAGTGTAAAATATAAGGAGTTGAAAGAGATAGTGAGTTGCATGGGGAGGGAAAAAGAACAGGCTGAGGAGTTGGATACGCTAATTAAGCAATACATACCGGAAACTCTTTCTGCATCTGTAGCACACTCGGACATACATGGGGTGGAGGAAGGGAATGACTTGCAGGCATTAATGCCGACAGAAGTCGCACTGTTGGCGGAGTTTGCTACAGAAGATTTGTTTTTTATGAAATATGCTATGAGGCAATTGCAGTTGTTTTCCAATCGTTCGGATAGTGTGCGGAAGAAGCAGGAAAGTCAAACAAAACGGAGAGAGCCTCGCCAAATAAAAGGACCGATGATTGTAGCGATTGACACGAGCGGCTCGATGAGTGGAAAGGCAGAAAGTATTGCTAAAGCTTTGCTTCTGGAAATCACTCAAATGGCGAAAAAACAACACAGGAAATGCTTTTTGCTGTCTTTCTCAGTACGGGCTCAAGCGTTGGATACGGCACATTCGGGAAATTGGAAAAAGGTAAGGGAATTCATGGTTTCACATTTCTCTGGTGGTACGGATGGGGAAGAAATGTTGAAAACAGCTCTTCATACGTTGACTCAGGAGAATTATTTGATGGCGGATGTACTGATAATAAGTGATTTTGAGTTTGACTTCTGTTGTAAGCCTACTGAAAGCAGGATTCGTAAAGAACAGGAAAGAGGGGTTCGTTTCTATGGATTACAGATAGGAAACGGGGTTAATGTATATGAAGAATTGTTGGATAAGGTATGGAGATTGGATCTTTGGCATTAGTTGGGTATACTTATTTTATCTGCAATCTGTTTTTCTTTGGCGAATAAGTACTACTTTTGGAGTTTGATTGGAAAATAGAATCGGAATGAAAGATAAAAGGATGGAAATAAAGGAACGCATCAGTCTTTTGCTGGAAGAGATGAATCGGGGTGTATATGAGAAGGAAGTGGAAGTAGGGTTGTCTTTGCTTGCCGCTTTGGCGGGAGAGAGTATCTTACTGTTGGGCCCTCCCGGAGTAGCCAAATCTATGGTGGCTCGGCGGTTGAAGAAAGCTTTTGTAAATGCCCGGGCGTTTGAATATCTGATGTCACGGTTCAGTACTCCTGATGAGATCTTTGGTCCGGTAAGCATTAGCCGTCTGAAAGAATCGGATACGTACGAACGCGTGGTTGACGGTTATCTGCCGACAGCGGATGTTGTATTTCTGGATGAGATATGGAAAGCGGGACCGGCGATACAGAATACACTGCTAACGGTTATTAATGAGAAACTTTTTAGAAATGGAAATACGGAAATCAAGTTGCCGTTGAAACTGCTCGTTGCCGCCAGTAATGAGCTTCCTGCTCAGGGAGAAGGGCTCGATGCTTTGTGGGATCGTTTTCTGATTCGCGTCATCAGTACTTGTGTGAAGCGGGAAGAGACATTTTATCAGATGTTGCTGGATGAAGAAGTGGAAGAAGACGATGAAGTCGGGAAATGGCAGATAACGGATGAAGAATATCGCTTGTGGCAGGAAGAAATAGTCCGGGTGACAGTACCTATGACAATTCTGGCGTGTATAACGGAGATTCGTCAGGGATTGGGAAAAGTGGAAGTACAAGGTTCGGAAGTTCATCGTAATGTCTATGTGAGCGACCGCCGTTGGAAGAATATAGTACGGCTTCTGAAGGCTTCGGCTTTTGTACATGGGCGTACGGAAGTCACTTTGTCGGATTTGTTGCCTGTTTATCATTGCTTGTGGAGTGAGCCGGATGAGCGTACGGACATACGTCAGATAGTAATCCGTAGTTTGTTTGCCTCTTATGTTAAGGAAATTTCATCGATTAGCCGGGCTTTAAAATCGGATTTGAAAGTGAGTCGTGTGCGTGAAGCGTTGGAGAAGGCACGAAAACAAGGCGACCGCAGGGATGATGACCTGTTGATTGTCGATCATTTCTATTACCAGGTTGAAAATCATGGTACGGGAAATACTTATATCTTCATTGTGGATTATCGGAATCTGAAGGAATATAATCCGAAAAATGCACCGGCGACAGGGATGATGTATGCCGATCCTCAGAATCCGAAGCAGACGATTATACGTGTCTTTTCGGGTACTGCCAAGCTGGGAGAGCAAGGAGCTGAAAGGGTGACGCTGTATCGGGATGACAGGAATCTGTATATTAACGGGGTACGTTTCCCGATGCGTCGGCTGCAAAGAGGAGAGCAACAGCAACTCTGGCTGGGGAATGTAACACTTACCGACCGTGATTATGAGCAGGAGTTGGAAACGGTGAATGCTGCCGTCGAAAAACTGTTTAGAGAATTGCAGGGAAATATGTTTATATCCGAAGAGGATAAAACAGAGGTGGGGAAGTATGTGGCTCTGGTGCGTAAGGAGATAGCTTGGGCACGTGTGGATGTACGTAAATTGCGGTACGGCGATGAATCCTAAATATGACGCTTCCTTTTATATCCGGGTGCTGGATCAATATGTGGCAACCGGTGAGTGCAGTGATACGGATGATGAACCTTTGTATGCGTATTTGTTGTCTATCATGAATGATCCGATGATAAAGATACAAGTGCTGACTGATGAAGTGTGTGCCCGTATTTTTTATGACATGATGAGCCAGTTCATTCATTTGAATCTGGAAAAGGAAAAGTATAACCTGCAAAAAAGCCAATCGGAGCAGAATGGAATGAAGCAAACGCTGGAATGGTCGATAGCCAGGCGGAAAGACGGATGGCAGGCTTTGCTTCAGCAAGTATCGGATAAATACGAGACAATGGGTTTTGGTAGTTCCTTTTATAAAAGCCAGTTCGGGAATGAGGAGGAAAAGTATGGCGATGATGAACTTTGGGAACGGATGGTGGAAGATTGGGAGGAGGCTTTCAAACGTAATCTGCAGGAACAGAAAAAGAAGGAGATAGACCGGAGGAAAGAGAGTCTGGAAAATAGGTTGCACGCCAATCTCAAGAATATTCCTGAATATCTTAGACGGCATGAGGTGGAAAAAGATGAATTCTTTCAGGCATGGGGACTGATGAGCGGGATGTGGAATACGGTTGACTTTGAGCGGATCCGTAAAGTGGTGCGTATGCAGAAGGAATATCCGGAGATCATTAAAATAGCAAACTTGATGGGGCGTACTGCCGATGATGAGGGAAGGGAACGACTGCACGTGGGACAAGAGGATGTGTATCGGTTGGAACATTCCTCTAAAAATGATATTCAAGGAGTTACTGTCGGTAATGACTTGAATGCTTTATTGCCTACGGAGATGGTGCATTGTGCTGATGATGATTTGGAGAGTTTGTTTATTTATAAATATGTCACCCGAAAGCTCCAGACGTTCCGCTATAAGTCCGAGATTATGCAGCCTGCCCGTTCGTTGGAAACCAAACCGGCTGTTCATAAAGGGCCGATGATTGTTTGTCTGGATACTTCCGGAAGCATGGTAGGCATTCCGGAGAAAATAGCTTATTCTTTGTTGGTGAAACTATTGGAAATAGCCGACAGGCAACGCCGTCCTTGTTTCCTGATCGCTTTTTCTGTTTCGATATGTCCGATTGATGTCCGCAAGGAACGGGCCCGTTTGCTTGATTTCTTTTCTACCACCTCTTGCGGGGACACGGATGCCACCCGGATGCTGAAAGCTACTTTCGACTTACTTCAATCGAAGAAAGAGTATATGAATGCGGATGTTTTATGGATTACTGATTTTAAAATACCGCTTCCCTCACCGAAGTTGACTGACCGGATATTGGAATATAGAAAGGCGGATACACATTTTTATGGCTTGCAGCTTGGCATTGCTGAGAATGAATGGATTCCTTTCTTCGATCGAGTTTACAGAGCCGATTATCCGGTTGCCCGTTGTTATTAATTTTTTGCCTTAAATACGGGTTGTATCTTCTGAATCTCCGATTCGAATCCAAACCAATAGCCATGTTCTGCTTCATCAGTGGGGAGGAAATATAGCCGTAAATTCTCACGATAAGTTCCGTATACTATTTCCCATTTCTCGGGTGGGACTTGGCGTTTGGTCCTTACTTTTTCCGCCGGAGCTTTCTTTAATGACATACCGGCCTCTATCCATGCGATACTGACTTGCGTCAGATAACCGGGATAATGCTTTTTACAGAAATCATATAAGATTAATCCTCTTCTTTCCAAACTTAGAGGGGTGTCTATGACGTCTGTCCGAACCAAATGATCAAGTAGCTCATGTAGGAAATGAGGATTCTCCAGAATTAATGTCCGTGTGATCGTCCGCCAGGTGGGAGTATTATAGAATCCATCCAAAAGACGGGACAGATAGTGGGCTGTTTGTAATTCTTCTACTGAGATTTCACGGGTTTGCAATACTTCGTATGGGGGAAGCGGAGAATATTGAATACCCAATTCTTCTGCTCTTCTTCGCATTTCTGTGCCCGGAAGTAACTTTAATGATTCCAGTTGTATTTCCCCTGCACCATATTCTGCAAGTGTACGGACATCTTCAAATATTTCTGTCAGATGATAGAGGGGGAGACCTGCTATCAGATCGGCATGGGTTTCCATGTTCTTTAATGAACAGAGGTATTTCAATCCTTCGAGGGCATCGGATAGTTTTCCGATACGGTGGCTTTGTTCCAAAACAGGTTCCCGCAAACTTTGAATGCCGGCTTCCAAATGCAATAAACCATCGGGTAAAGCAGCCAGTTCATTCTTTAACTCTTCGGAAAGGAGTGCCGGGTGAATTTCCAGGTGGAAACGGATATCCGGATATTCGCGGAAAAGATTCAAGAGGTCTTTGGCTCTTTTGTTGTTATAATTAAACGTACGGTCGAGTACACGCACATTTTTAATACCATGCTGATGAATATTATCCAAACGTTCGCGAATGGCTTCCAATGGGATGGTACGGACAGGCTTTTCGCCACCACTGACACAGAATGCGCAGGTATTGAAGCAACCTCGTGTCGTTTCCAGTTGGACAAAGGGTTTGCTCCAATTAAAGAAACGGCTTCTCTCCGGAGAAACCAATGCGGAAAAGTTCATGACGCGGGCAATACCATTGTCTTGATATTCTTCCGATTCGTCAAGATAACAGAGTCCTGTGATTGATTTCCATTCTTTTCTTGATCGATTCCACACCTTTAACCATAATGGAAATACTTCTTCTCCCTCTCCCCGAAACACTCCGTTGACAAATTTGTTCTTGAATAGAAAGTCTTTGTTGTCTCCTAAAAATTCGGGACCCCCGAGTATGATACAGCATTGTGGAAGCAGTGCTTTGGAGCGTGAGACAATGTGTAACAGTTGCTCATGATTAAATAGCCAATTGGTAGCTGCAATAATATCCGGTTGGTGTTGATAGATCTGTTTGACGATGTTACCGGTGTTTTCATTAATTGTTGCGGAGACCATACACCATTCGACTGTGGTGTCATCTGCTATTTGCGCGTGCAAGGCAGGCAATGCCAAAGATGAATGGGCGTATGAACTATTTAAATCAAGCCAAAGAAGTTTCATGTGAGAATTTTAAATTATTTGGCAAAGGTACGAAAAACTTATGGCTTGTGGTGTATAGTAAAATAAAAATGCTAATTTTGTATTTGTAAACGAAATAAACTAGAAAAGATATGAAACAGATTAAGAAATATGCGGGGCTTCTACTTATGCTGACTTTATTGGTCGGCTTTACTTCGTGTGAAGATGATGAAGACTTGGAAGAGCGAATGTTTGGCCGGGTATGGGTAGGTGACGTTGGTATGAATGCTGTTAACGGTCGAATTTTATATCGTGAGTTTACTTTTGATCCAGACGGTTTTGGTGAAGAGTATCAATTTTTTCGTAATGGAGAGTTATACGACCATTTCCGCTTTCAGTGGTATTGGGAAGATCGCTATAGCAATAACTTAGTACTGGATTATGGTAGAAATGGAACCTCTTATATGGACAATGTGGATATCTATCGGGGGGTGATGACCGGAATCTTTTATTTGACTGGAGACTCGGAGGGATTTCCATTTGCGCTGGAAATGCAATGAGATATAAATTAAATACCTAAAATAAAGCAGTTATACTCACCACAGATTATATGGATTGACACAGATTAAAAATTAAATGGTGTATTTTTAATAGCAATAATCTGTGCGAATCTGTGTAATCTGTGGTGAAAACTTTCTTACTTTTTCAGAAACAACTTCTTGAAGTCTGCCGGATAAGGAGTCTCAAACTCCATCAAATCTCCTGTTATGGGATGATAGAAGCACAGCTTGAAAGCGTGAAGTGCCATTCGACCGATAGGGTTAGGAGTATTTTCACCACCATATCTTCCGTCTCCGATAATCGGATGCCCCAGATCCTGCATATGTACACGGATTTGATTCTTACGGCCTGTCTCTAAGTCCAATTCTATCAAAGAATACCCATTGGCACGCTTGATAGTGCGATAGTGAGTGATGGATAACGCACCGCCATCATCTTGTTGACTTGAACTGACATAGAGAGTTCTGTCTGTAAGAAACGATTCTACAGTTCCATAATCC
>ENA-OZCT01000480-OZCT01000480.1-human-gut-metagenome-genome-assembly--contig:-NODE-480-length-9949-cov-4.123913_pt1 | contig 9949 bp, 6 predicted proteins | sample MGYA00244080_ERZ653566 | MGnify/ENA primary metagenome ERZ653566 (study PRJEB26926, sample SAMN06165172) | human gut metagenome | biome: ENVO:00009003; feature: ENVO:2100002; material: ENVO:00002003...
TGCCGCTAAAAACATTGCAAGACTGATTGAAAATGACAGCAAAACGATATATGAATTATCTACAGAAAAAGAAATAGAGATAAAAACCATCTCACTGCTTTGGCAATTCTTGACAAACCGTATCACCGATGAAGAGACTTCCGTTGATTTATGGTTGGATTTATACCAACAGTTCCTACGCCTCTATCATGTTCCCAACAACATTCCGAATGAAAAACAGATACGTCAATGGATGAAACGTTGGCCCGGTGGCCTGAACGAAGATGTGCGTGCCATACGCAATGCAAACAAAGAACGAATCATCTCATTGCTCATTAAAAAGATAGAAAACCGTCATGCCCCCTCCAGCCGGTATGTGTTTCCCGAAGGAATCAATGATGAAGAAAAACGCCAATGGGTCAACCAATGGTGGAACGAAGCACGCTTCCATCTAGCCCTCGCCATCAAAAGCCCCACGGAACTGAACAAGATGTTGGGCAACTCCCTTTCGGAAGAAACAATGCAATTGTATCAGCAGGCACGTAAAAAAGGAATGCCTTTTTTCATCACCCCTTACTATCTTTCTTTATTAAACCCGACCGGCAAAGGGTATGATGATGCTGCCATACGCAGCTATATCTTATATTCACCACAATTAATCAACACCTATGGGAAAATTCATGCATGGGAAAAAGAGGATGTGGTGGAAGCCGGCAAACCAAATGCCGCCGGATGGCTGGTGCCCGACGGACATAACATTCATCGCCGTTATCCCGAAGTAGCCATCCTGATTCCCGATTCTATGGGACGCGCTTGCGGAGGACTATGTGCGTCTTGCCAACGTATGTATGATTTTCAAAGTGAACGCCTGAACTTTAATTTTGAGGAACTGAAGCCCAAGGAAAGTTGGGACAAACGCTTGCGGAAACTGATGGAATATTTTGAAAACGACACCCAACTGAGAGATATTCTGATTACGGGAGGCGATGCACTGATGAGCCAAAACAAGACATTACGCAACATATTGGAGGCAGTATATAAAATGGCGGTACGCAAAAGGAATGCCAACCTCAAACGTCCTGAAGGAGAAAAGTATGCAGAATTGCAACGTGTCCGTCTCGGTTCCCGCCTGCCGGTCTATCTGCCCATGCGCATCAATGAAGAGCTGATGGATATTCTGAAAGAATTCAAAACCAAAGCGTCCGCCATAGGCATCAAGCAATTCTTGATACAGACTCATTTCCAGACACCTCTGGAAGTAACCCCCGAAGCCAAAGAAGCCATCCGCAAGATTCTGGCTGCCGGATGGACCATTACCAATCAATTGGTGTACAATGTGGCAGCATCACGCCGGGGGCATACAGCCAAGTTGCGCAAAGTATTGAATGAACTGGGAGTTATCTGCTACTATACATTCTCCGTCAAAGGATTTGAAGAAAATCATGCTGTCTTCACTCCCAACAGCCGTTCGTTGCAGGAACAGCACGAAGAGAAAATCTTGGGAAAGCTTAACAAGGAAGATGAGACTGAGTTTCTGACCCTGCTGAGAAGTAACAATGACCGGGCAACAGCCGTCAAAAAGTTCTGCACGGAGAAAAACATACCTTTCGTAGCAACAGACCGGAGTGTGCTCAATCTGCCCGGAATAGGCAAAAGCATGACTTTTGTGATGGTAGGCATTACACCGGACGGCAAACGTATTCTGGAGTTTGACCATGACCACACACGTAAACACAGTCCCATTATTCATCAAATGGAAAAGGTTTTCATCAAAGAAAACAAATCCATCTACCAATATATGTTGCAACTTCGGGAAATGGGTGAAAATCCGGAAGAATATAACAGCATATGGAATTACACGGAAGGGGAAACTGAGCCGCGCTTCCCTCTGTACAATTACCCGGATGCAGAATTCAAGATAACCGAGACATACAGTAATCTGGGTATGGAACAAGAGTAATCCATGACTGCTGCCGGCAAATAACAAACGGAAGATGCCAAAACATTGATAACAGATTGCATCAGAAACGTTTTGGCATCCCCGTCTTTTCCTACCCAAGTATCAACCGGACAGTCCTTCTTCTAGTTCGTAATCTTCACTCCTATGAAATAAGTCCGTGGCTGTGTGGGACCATAGAAATAACCGGAATCACGGAAACCTCCCTTATCCAAATCTTTTTGAAAAGCATTGAACAGATTCTGAACACCGCCATTCAACTGTAATTTGATATGATCATTCAGTACGAAAGTATAGTTCAGTTTCAGATTTAAATCAAAAAAATCGGGAGTATGCACCAACTCGTCTTTTCGGATATAACTGTATTCATAATTTTCGGGTATCACACTAAAGTCAGGAGCCAAATGAGGAACATGCATACGCCCCGTATATACACCCGACACCGACATATCAAAGTTCTTGAAGGGAGCACTGGTCAAAGTAAAATAACCATAATAATCGGGAGTACGTGGCATGAACTTAGTCGGCTCCACATTTTCGTCCTCACTCCAATTCTCGTATTTGGTATAACGGCTGCGCTGAACCGTAAAGCCCACTTGCAAAGCCACATCCCGTCCGTGAGCAAGTTTTCCGTCCAGGTTGACACCATATACACGGGCTCCATTACCATTACGACGCTCTTTAACGGTGTTCCCCTGTTCATCCTGTCCTATCTTTTCCAGCACAAACACATCGTCGAGCCCTGTATAGAAAGCTTCCAGCAAAAGGTTAGTCTGCCAATGCCCGATATTGGCCGTCCAATCCACAGAGCCGCTGAAGCTATTGGAATGTTCGGGCTTTAATCCATCCGCCAACTTTATCAGTACGCCTTCGCCTCCCACTGCGGTCACATGCAAATCTTCATCGTATGCCTGCGGAGCACGAAAACCGGTAGACCAGGTCAAACGAGCCTGAAACTTATCCGTCGGCTTATATAAAAGATTCACACGCGGACTGAAAATAGGATTGTCAATCAGGTTATGACTGTCCACACGGAAGCCTGCCAACAGAATAAAGCGGTTCATCTTCCATTCGTTCTGCACAAATCCGCCGGCAATACGCACGTCTTGTTTCATATCGCGGTGATAGCCCAACATGATATCGTGCAAAGAGTTGTTTTGATATTCCATACCGGCGGTAAAGGTGGCCGGTGAGAAGAGAACTTTCTCAAAGTTACCGACATACATACCTCCGACAACCCAAGTCAGGTCTTTTGTCTTGCCGTATGCATCGGGATTCTGCTGTGCACCATAATAACTGTTACGGTCAGTATGCTGAACAGACGAGTAGAAGGACAGTTTATGTTTGTACTCCTTCCAGAAAATATCGTAACTCAGACCTCCGCTGTTAATCACATGCTTGGTCTGTTCTGTGATATCCGTTTCAAAAGGCTCCAAATCAAATTTGTTTCCTCCCCGGCGAAATTCATTCGTCGTGTGATATTCCAAACTGATTCTGCTGAACTGAGTAGGACGGTAATAAGTACGCAAGCCAAAGGTATTCATATTCAGCTTCCCCAATTCGGAGAATCCGTCTCCATCCGCATCATAGGGGTTGCGGTTGCGATATGACTGATAAAGGGCAATGCCGTAGGTGTTATCTTTAGATACTAACGAAGCATTAGCCCCCATATATTGTTCCCACACTTTGCCATTCATGTTCGACAGAGTGGAAGATACCTGGAATGAATTGCTTACCGGATCTTTCGTGATGATATTGATAGTGCCGCCCACAGCATTCGCACCAAACAAGGCAGAACCTCCCCCGCGCACCACTTCTACACGGTCAATCATATTCACCGGAATCTGCTCCAGCCCATACACACCCGACAATGCACTCACCACCGGACGACTATTAATCAGAATTTGAGAGTAAGGTCCTTCCAGTCCGTTGATACGCACTTGGGGGAAGCCGCAGTTCTGACAGTTGTTTTCCACACGAAGTCCCGACTGGTAATTCAGTGACTTGGCCAAGTCCGTAGAGTTTACGGTTTCAAAAAGTTTGGAGTTCATCACATTTACCACCACAGGCGCCACACGGCGGCTCACCTCATTCCGATTGGCAGAAACCACCACCTCATCGGTCAAAATACTGTCATCATTCATCAGAAAATGAATATCCACCGTAAAATCATTGCTTACGGTTACTTTCTTCTCCTGAGTCTCGTAGCCCAACAATTGCACGCGCAGCGTATATTTTCCTGCCGGGATTTTCTTAAAAACAAACTCTCCATTCTCGTCCGACACAGTTCCCTGCCCTGTTTCTACAATCAAAATAGTGGCATAAGGCAAACTCGCTTCCGTTCCTTTCTCTATTATGTGGCCGGAAATTACATTACCAACTTTCACAGGATTTACATCTTCAGCATGTACAGTCATACCCGCACCCATCACCATGAGTACGAGCAATAAAATATATTGTTTCATTATTAAGTTGTCTTATTGTTAAATTATAAATAAAAGGATTCCATAAGTTCCCTATATCGCTTATTAAAAAACTTCAGGAGCTTTTCAAAAAGCTTCAGGGACTTTTCAAAAAAGACCTTGACCTTTTTAGAAAACTTCAAGTTCTTTCAGACGAAAGACTTCGAACTTTCTGAAAAAGGCAATTGTCTTTTTCATACCAAATTTTAATATTTCAACAATAAGCAGGAGGGGCACGCAGGTGAACGCAATGCGTGTGAGGCGCAACAGCGCGGAAAGTATTCGTATTCAGCCCCAAGACATACAGCAAAGGACACTCCACAGTCACATTGCTTACCCCTGCCTCCGGTTCCGGCGTTTGATAGGAGCCTATGTGGGCGATGGTAATCACCTGTCCCGCAGTATGTGTATGGTGGTCGTCCGACGAAGGGTGAGAGTGTACAATCATCACACCGTTAATGATATGTACGTGAGTAAACATAGTAATGCTTACCTGGTACGTCAGAAACAGTGCCAGCAAAAACAACGGAGCCAATATGTACCTTCTCTTACTCAATTTCTCGGATGAAAAAATAATTGTTCTTCTATTTTATATTCCTGCAAAATCACTCTTTATCTTCTCCGAAGAGCAACTTGTAATCTCTTTTTGCCGCCGGAACAGTCCATTCTTCAGGGATGAATTTCCACTGATGCATGGCATGCGGATGCAAGCTCTTTTGCTGTTCGATATACTGCATCAGATAGTAGCGCAAATCTTTATCCGTTGCAAAAACAATACGCTCAGACAAGTCCTCTTTTGCAATTCCGGCTCCTATGGTAAGTAAATCACCGCCACCATTACCACGATAAGAATTTAAAGCCACCTTATACCTCTTGTCCATATCGAACGGAGTACCGTCTGCCATGCTCAGGATATTTACCTTCTCGCCCCGGGGCTTTGTCACATCTACCGTATAATTAATGCCGGCAGCAGAATCAAAGTTGAAACTGTAATACTCAAAGTTAGCACGCTTACCCTCTTCTATCGGTTGCTTAAACAGCAACAAATGGTCATCAGCGCTTTTCATTTGATTGGTCCACATGGCATACGACATCTCCAAAAATCCTTTAATTTCTTTGCCGCTCAGTTCCATCACGTAGAGCATATTCTCATACTTATACAGATTGAACATATCACTCACCATAATTTCCCCTTCGGGAATTTCAGCCTTAAAAGAGAGTGGAGCACATAAAGAAATATCCGCTCCCGATATATCCAACTGCAATTTATGAATCAAATCTATAAACGGTGAAGAGCCGAAGTAGGCATCTTTGGTAGAAATCGTTCTGGAAATCGTTCCTATTTTCTGCGATACAAAATCATTAACAGCCTTATATTGCGGAGCGAAATGTGCCATAAACTCTTGACTGACCGGATACTTGTTCATATCCTCCAGCTTTCCATCAACCGATTTAGACACCACCTTCCCGTTCTTCAATTTCACTTTCAGTGTCACGTCAGATACCACATTCGCATTGCTTGCCGGATCTATTATCAGTACGCTATCTCCTTTTATATCAGCCACATTTGTACAAGCACGGGCATGGTCATGCCCTATCAACACGATATCAAAGCCGGGCACTTTTTGAGCAATGTCCATAGAAGGATCTTCCACCACACTGCCAAGTACGTTGCCTGATTTTCCGGCATGAAACAAACCAATCAGCACATCGGGATTTTCTTTCTTCCGAATGATATCCACCCAATGGGCGGCAGATGCCTGCATATCCTCAAAATGAAGACCGCTCCACAGTTTTTCGGGCAGCCAAGAAGGAATGGCCGGAGTAATCATGCCCAGAATGGCAATCTTCACACCATCACGATTGATGATTTCGTAAGGCTTCAGATAAGGCTTACCTGTGGCATTGTCCACAATGTTGGCTCCCAATACGGGAAACTTACATTGCTTTATCCAACGGTCATAAACAGCATGTCCGGTTTCAACATCATGGTTTCCCATATTGCCCACTGCATACCCCATGAAGTTTTGTATCTCGGCTACCACATGAGTAGAAACCGTATCTATGAAATTGTAATAATACGCAGTGGGCTGCCCCTGAAGGATATCACCGTTATCTACCAAAATACAATTGTCTCCATATAACTTGCGCTGCTCCTTGACATAAGAATAAACACGCGCCAGACTCCCGTTCCACTCCTTTCTCTCTATAAAATTATAAGGAAAAAAATTACCGTGTACGTCACTCGTCTCTATTATTTTTATCTCTACCTCTTTCACATTATCAGCCGCCGTCAGCTTCATTCCGGCCCATAACAAAGCCGCCAAACATATTAAATATTTCATATTACATCTATTATTTTTCATTCAACGGATGAGTGAACACAAATCGTGCTCCTTCCTTATAGTTCTTATCTACCCAGATTTTACCACCCAGATTCTCCACAATCAGCTTGCAGATAGAGAGGCCCAAACCTGTACCCTGCGAATACTCATTCAACTTTTCAAACCGCTCAAAAATCCTTTCGCTTTTACCGGCAGGGATACCACATCCGGTATCTGTCACCGAGAACTCCAGACAGTTATCCTCTTTGTTTACCTTTATTGCCAGACGGATAAAACCGGAAGGTGTGAACTTACCGGCATTTGAAAGAAGATTAATCAACACCTGTTTCAACCGTTGCGCATCCGTCTTTAATATCAACGAAGACACCGGAGTTTGAAATTGATATATTGCCTGAGTACGACGAGCATATTCCGCTGTACTCAATGCCGTTTGGCACAGCTCTACCACATCACACACCTCTTCCACAAACTTAATACGCCCCGATTCCATGCGAGAGATATCAAGAATATCATTAATCAGATGAAGCAATAAATCGGAGTTTTTCTGAATAATATCACAATACTGTGCTTTCTCTTCACTTGTTGCATCATCGCCGACCAATACATTGGAAAAGCCGACAATGGCATTCAGCGGTGTACGTATCTCATGACTCATATTAGCCAGAAATGCTGTTTTCAATCTGTTCGCCTCTTCTGCTTTCTCCTTGGCAACCAACAGTTCCTCACCGGATTTTTCCAAGTTATCCTTCAAATGATTGATGCGGACAATATAATATACGGCTATCAGAAAACAAGCTATCAGGAACATGAATGCTGCAACCACTCCAATCACCCAATATTTATATTGCTCATAAAATCCGGGAGTTTTATTAATCAACTCAGCACCTTTAGGCAAATTAATAGAATCCAATCCAAATTGATGCATCCGTTTCACATCAAACACATAATTACCGGGAACAGGCACAACGCCAGTCTCGCTGCCGATCTCACCGTCCAGAAAATTATATGTGGCGCCGGCTATTTCTTTTCCCACCTTATGATAAACCGGAGTATAACCTCCCAACGCCCAATGGCCCAAACCGACAGATGCAATAGTAAAAACCGGCAACGTAGGATTAGCATCGCGCAACATATACGTTGTGTTGCCCATCACATAATTCTCCGTACAGTCTATGCGCCACGTACCCACAAGCACACAAACATCATTCGACAGATGACGTATTCTCTCACTGACCTCCAGAAAACTGCTGGTCCGACCGTCAAGCAACATCAGCTCCAGCTCGGGATATTTTTTCATCTCCTTCTTTACAAAGGCCTGCATGGAAAGACCACCATACGTGTTATCCGAGATAAATGCGACTTTCTTCATATTCGGATAAAAACGACGCATCAGTTCAATATTCTTATCCACATTATACTGATAAACATAGCCTGAAACTATATTATAATCGGGAAAGTCTTTAAAGATATCTTTGCTATCGGGAGACCATTTCACCAAATCCACACTGTCTTCGGGCAGGACAACGGTATTCGCACTCACCATTCCGCACATGGCAGGAGTTTTCTTGGCTATCTCCGAATTCTGAGAGATGAAAGATGCCCACGCTTCCTGGCCCAATAATATAATCAGCGAAGGTGCCGCAGTACGTTCATATTTTTCAAGGATAGAAGCCATACGTTCTTTCCACAGGTGTGCCTCGGACAGGTTCTTGCAATTCATGCTTTCTATCGTAATGAGACGCTTTCCTCCCCGCAGTTTATACTCGTCCATAAAAGCAGACAAGTTGTCAGAAATACTACGTGTCTCAGGATTATAGGAAGTGATAATCAGAATCGTGCCGTCTGTAGTCACTTCAGCTTTTAACGGACGTGGAAATCCAACCGTAATCAGCATGACTAACAGTAGAAATCGGTATATCATTATCACTTTTTTCATTCTCTTTCAGAATAAATCTAAAAAATACAGGTGCAAAGATAATAAAATAAATTATAGCACAACTAATTGGCATGTATTTTGTTTCCTTCATTACAGACGAAATTTAACTAAAAACAATATGGCTTACATCGATTATTACAAAGCATTGGGAGTGGACAAAAGTGCCACCCAAGATGATATCAAAAAGGCTTTCCGAAAGTTAGCCCGCAAATATCATCCTGACCTAAATCCTAACGACCCTTCGGCCAAAGATAAATTTCAGGAGATAAATGAGGCTAACGAAGTTTTGAGTGACCCGGAAAAGCGAAAGAAATACGACGAATACGGCGAGCACTGGAAACATGCCGATGAATTTGAAAAACAAAAGCAACAATACGGAGCCGGAGGCTTTGGAGGCAGGACCGGAGGATTCGGTTCTTCCGGTAACGGCTCGTACTGGTATTCTTCCAACGGTGAAGAAGGTTTCGGAGATGCCGGAGGATTCGGCGGTAATGCCGGAGGATTCTCTGATTTCTTCGAAGAGTTGTTCGGACATCGTGGAGCGGGAGCCGGCAGCAGACGAGGTGCCGGATTCCGGGGACAGGATTATAATGCCGAACTGCAACTGTCACTGCGTGAGGCTGCCGTGACACATAAGCAGGTACTTAATATGAATGGCAAGAATATCCGTATCACTGTTCCTGCCGGTATTGCCAACGGACAAACCATCAAGTTGCGTGGTCACGGTGCACCGGGAGTTAACGGGGGACCTGACGGTGACCTGTATATTACCTTTATCATACCGGACGACCCTGTGTTCAAGCGCTTAGGCAATGACCTTTATGTCACTGCTCCACTCAATCTTTACACGGCTGTGCTGGGCGGTGAAGAAACCGTAGACACGCTGGACGGTAAAGTAAAGCTAAAAGTAAAACCCGAAACCCAAAACGGCACCAAAGTCCGCCTGAAGGGAAAAGGGTTCCCGGTTTATAAAGAAGAAGGGAAGTTTGGCGACCTGATTGTGACTTATAACATCACCATCCCCACCAACCTGACTGAACATCAGAAAGAGTTGTTCCGCCAACTGAAGAATAGTATCAACTAAAAAAGAAAAGGATTATGCAGACCGATTTAATAATTATCAATGATTATTGCGACCGTTGCCACGTAGACCCTTCGTTTATTGTGGAACTGGAAGAAGACGGATTAATCAACGTTCAAGTGATTGGCGAGGAACGCTACTGTCTCTTATACACATCTCCGAGCCCACGAGACTAGCGCTCATCTCGTA
>ENA-OZCT01000494-OZCT01000494.1-human-gut-metagenome-genome-assembly--contig:-NODE-494-length-9838-cov-6.498313_pt1 | contig 9838 bp, 3 predicted proteins | sample MGYA00244080_ERZ653566 | MGnify/ENA primary metagenome ERZ653566 (study PRJEB26926, sample SAMN06165172) | human gut metagenome | biome: ENVO:00009003; feature: ENVO:2100002; material: ENVO:00002003...
ATCGCAAACCAAAAGCTCGGCAACACAGCGACAGCCATAGAACACATACAGCGAGCCGTGTCGCTTGAGCCAAACAACATGCAGTACCGCCAGTTTATGCAGATAATTGAAAATGGTGGCTCGTGGTATTCGGATATGGGAGACATATACGGACGCCCTAGTGGCAGGGGCAGCGAGTGCTGCAGCCTGCTAGCCACATTCCTTTGCTGGCAGATGTTTTGCTGCTAGTATATATTTTAATAACTGAACTAATGATAACAGCCTATGACTCAATGAGACATGGGCTGTTATTTGATATTATGCTGTGGTGTACAGCCTGACAAAGTAGTTATATAGCTTCTAAAAGTTGAAAAAGGTACTGGGTTGTTATATAATTGTACTAAATATACAGGTTGCATCGACAGTGTTTTGTTTAGTTTAGGGGGCAAAAATGGAGAAGTTGAATATACTAATCCTGGATAGCAACAATAAGGACAGACAGGAGTTAAGGGAAATAATCGAGAGCACAGACTCTGATTTTATATACGAGATATAGGCTATGCCAGAGAAAAAGGTGTCAATCCTCATATACATATAGTGATTGTAAGCAGACAGCGTGATTTTGAGAGCGCCCGAATGGCGATAGAGCATGGAGTGGAGCTGTATATCTTAAAGCCTGTTGCACCGACAGAGATTGCGTCGTGCATGGCACAGATGATTTGTGAGATACATGATAGCAGAAAAAATGAAGAACAAAAAAACAAGATGACATTTTTTATGTGTGGATTTTTGCTGTCGCAATATATTGCAACAGGAAACAGGCGGTATATGGACGAGCTTATGAGGTTCACACAAATGAATGATTTAAACTCTGCCCAACATGTGAGTAATATCATGCTTTTGTGGGTAGACAGTGCATTTTGGAATGAAAATGCCGATAAAGTCATTGATAGAATAAATGAGAGCTTTGCTTCAAGGGCAGAGGCTGTCAGCCTGGGCGGCAACTATGTGCTCATCCTGCTTCGGGAGAATCATTACAGCAGGTTAAGCTATATGGCTGAGGGCATATACTATATGCTTACTGAGGTGTATGGTCAGCAATGCTATCTTGCTGTTGGCGCAGGTATAAATGATATCTATGAGATACACGGCAGCTGTCAGAGGCTTCTAAAGCTTATGGAAAACAGATTTTTTGCTGACAACAATGGCATCTACTACGAGGATGATGATGAGCTTGTCGAACGTGATGAATCTGAGAGAGCGGAGTGTATAAACAAGCTGCTTATGTACATCAGAAAGAGGGATATCGAGCTTGTCAGAAGAGAGTATGGGCACTTGAAGCACATGATGTTTCAGAATAAATCGGACTCCGAGACATTTGTGAAGTTTGTTTTTGCAGAGATTGCGCTTGAGCTGGACAATGCAGCTCATGGAAGTGTCTATGGACTGGGTAAGAAACAGGTCGAGAAGCTTTTTGAGGCAGAATCTCTAAACGAGTTATATAATATCTTAGAAGAAAACATCTGTAATTATGGGGAAAATATCGCTACAGATGACAAGCAGATCCGAAAGGATGTAGCACTGGTCAAGAGCTATATCAAGACGCATCTGTCAGAGAAGATAAACCTGGAGAGCCTTGCAGATATGGTCTTTCTTTCACCGGGGTATTTGAGCCTTATTTTCAAACAGTCGACAGGGGATACAGTCAGTCATTACATTATCTCCCAGCGTATAGATGAGGCAAAGAGACTGCTTGAGACCACCAATATGAAGGTTAACCAGATTTGTGAGAAGGTAGGCATTGATAATGTATCGTATTTTGGACAGCGGTTTAAGTTGTTTTATGGAATGAGTCCAAGCGAGTATAGAAAGCGCAAAAAATCCGGGGGTGAGGTAGAACCAGATTAACATATGAAGAAAAGATATGAAAATAATGATACAAATCTAAAAAAAATTATATTTACGAAAAGTATCGAAAGTATATAATTATATATATATCGAAAAAGGTCTAAGAGAAGAATCGCATGGAGAGTTGATGATGAGAATGATGAGAAAAATGTTCAAAAGAATAGTCAGCATTGTGATGGCATTGCTTGTTATATTGGGAACAGCAGTTTATGGGGGAAGTGTGTTTGCGGAGGAGCAGGCAGATAGTGGAACAACATCATTAGATAGTGGCTATATTTATCTGAATCCTGAGGGAATGGATTTAAATTCCGAATCGCACTGGTGTAATTGGACAGAAGGCCAAGATAAAGTATATTTTGGAATAGTACAAAGCAATTATGCGGTAAGAGAAGGTGATTATGATTCGACTGCCAAATTATGGAGGTGGAAAATTGAAAATTTAAATTTACCATCGAGTGGTACGGTGAATCTCTTTTTTACATATTCAAATGACTGGGAAGGCAAAATAAAACAGAAGCCTTACTATAGAACAGCTGAATACACAATGGAAGTGTCATCTATTGGTGGAAAAGTATTTGTACAGAAGAATGTAACAAGTAGTGATGTAATTGATAAGCAGCCAGTCTATGCATTAAAAGAGCTTTCATCATATGCAGGCAAGACTTTATCAGTTGTAGATATGACCGGCTCTGGCATTGGCATAAAGGCTTTATTTAGTACAGATGGTTCTAATTTTGATACAGATAAAGCTATAGTCATGACAGATAATAAGGTGACAATACCTGAAAATGGTGTATATCCATATCAGTATGTCAAGTTTATTACAAATGATAATACTGAGCTTCTTGCGTCTACAAAAATTGAAGATGCTATTAATAATGGAAGTATACTATACTATGGAGTTAGAACGGATTCTGATGGAATAATAAAATCTGTATGGAGTAAAGATAAGAAAAATTCATCTGCACCGACAATTACAAAGCTATATTTTAAACAAACTGATTTCCCTATTGACGAAAAAGATAGTATAAAAGTGAAAATAGGGAATGGTATTTATGAAAATGTTATTCTAGAAGATAATACAATCCTAAGCTATGACCTCACTGGAAAAACATTATCATCAGACACTATTATAGAAGTGGAAAAAGATAATATTATCTATAGATTTTATCCAAATAGAAACCTGAGTTTGGTTACTATAGATAGTGACGGAAATGCTGGGTTAAGTATATATAGAAATAACCCTAGTGGTACATATACAGTATATTATGATGCAACATTATCAAAACTGTCCTATGAAGGTACAAATGATGTGAAAAATGGTGGAAAAGGAATTCCATATCCAGATAATGCGGCGAGGGTTTATTATTATGCCACAAACGGAACGAAACCAATAACTGGGGAAATGAAATTAGATAATAAAGAAGGCTATCCAGATGTATATAAGGTTAATCTTCCGGATGGATATGATCAGGTAAGATTTGCAGCTTATAATGTCCAGAATGAGAAACCATCGGATAATGGTGACGCAACAGATTTGGTAACTATTCCAGGTAATTTGATGAATCCATGTTATTACGGTGATTCAAGTGATGATGTTATTTACAAAGGTGGAAATCGTGGTGGATATTGGGATGAGGCTTATACTGTAAGAGATCCTGAAAAAGAAGCAGAACAACATAATAGTAAAGATGTTGTAGACATTAATGAAGGCACCTTTACAAGAAATGCGAGCACTTTATATGTAAATTCAACATTTTATGATTATTATACAGATTATGAATTGAACGGAAAAAACAGAGATGATTATGATCAAAATAATCCGGCGGCTGGTTCGCAAAGAAGTTATGTTACCTTCCGTCAGTTTGACCAAGCACTCAGTAATTACTATAAAAATAAAAATGTAAGTATACCGATTTATACAGGTCATTTTCAGCCGGATTATAAAGAAAATAATAGCCAGTGGGGTAATCCTTTTTCTGCAATCGCCGGTACATTAGACCTTTATGGATATAATAAAAATAATCAAAGTGGTTTTATGTCTACGAATAATTCAACATTGGATGCGAATGGAAAAGGCAAATACTATGATTCCGCAGCGCAAGGATTGGTAGCAAATGCATTAAGTGAAAACAATCTAATGACTTCAGATAACAATGCATTAGAACCACATTTTAATGAAGAATTCCTTACAGGAGATAATAGCAAACACACAGCTCTTGCAAAAGTATACAAGAATGTATCCTTTCCATTTACAAAACAAAAAGTAGATGATAAAGGAGATAAGAACGACAATAGTGGTGTTGAATACTGGTATTTTGATAGTGCAGATACAACATTGGCAATGCGTACTGACAAAGAATCAGGAAGTTATTATTTGAAGGATGTAGGTCACCAGGATTGGTCAAAAAATGTAAATAGTTCCAGTAATACTAGTGGAGTTTCCAATACTTACGGTTTCTTCCCATTTAATGAAACAGCGGCGAAATGTAGTGCCAGCAATTACAATTATGGATTTGGTACGAAGTTAGAATTTAAATTCCGCCTGACAGAAGATGGACAGGTAGTTGGAACAGATGGAAGTAAACATCCAATCAAATTCAACTTCTCCGGTGATGATGATGTCTGGGTGTATGTAGATGGAAAGCTTGCACTGGATGTTGGTGGAGCACATGGAAAAGTAACAGGTCAGATTGACTTTAAAAACAAAATAGCAACAGTTAGCAATACAAAGAAAAGTCAGAATGAATCTTCAAATGAAGGAGCGCCTACCACGAGTAGTGTTGAAATTAAAGGTTCGAATTCAGATGAACATACACTTACCATGTTTTATATGGAACGTGGTATGTGGGAATCAAACATGAAAGTATCCTTCAACTTCCCGGATGAAAATGAATTCGCTGTGGAAAAGAAAGTTGATACAACAGGTGTGAATACAGATTTATTCCCGGCATCATTGTTTGAAGATGCTTCCGTATTCCCATTCACGATTCAAAATCAGGCAACACATTATGGAACAAAAGAAGCACAATCTCCGGATGCAACACAACCTGAAACTTATAATGATAGTTTTTCAAAAGAAAAGTTAATAAGTGCATCTCCACAGAATACATTTGAATTTGTAGACAGCAAGGATGGTCAATCGAAGGTGGTTCACTGGAAGGCAATACGTGATGATGCGGAAGGAGACTATGTTAGCAAAAGAGTTGGAATCATAAAACCGGCAACAGGAGAAACATTTAATGCATCTGATACAAATGCATTCTTGCAATTCAAGATGTACTATGACTATCAGGACATTCCGGGACTTACAAGTACCTATCTGGAACTGGAAGATGGTGATGGAAATACAATAGGAGGTTATCTTTCAGGAAAGACTTACGGAAACAGTAGTCTTGTACAGAAAAAATGGAATACGATTCAGGTTGATCTGAGTAAACTAAAGGGAAAAAATACATTTGATTATTCTAAGATAAAAAAGATCAAATTTAATTACAATTTCGAGAGAGATATTTACTTGGATGATTTTATATTCATTCCTTCCGTTGTAGCAGCAGCCAAAACTGGATTTGTAACACAACAAGAGGATATTCCGGATTATGGTTCTGCGACAAGTGGAACGTTGAAATATCCGAAAGGAGCACAGTATACATTATCTAAAAATGATGGCTCATCAAAACTGTACAGAATCGGCAGTGACGGAAAGTTCGCCTTGGCAGATGGAGAGACAGCAACATTTAGTGATCAGTTTAGACGAGGAAGCTACATTGCTGTATCGGAAGATGTGAATTCATCGGTATTTGATACGACATGGACACTTTATGAAAATGGACAGGCTGTGTCAACAATGGGAAAAGGAGATACGGTGGTAAATAAAAATCCTATTCCATCAGTCCAAAATGTTAAAAGCAATACAATTCGAGATGGTCGTAAAGAAGAATATAAGCATGATTTAAATGGTAATGAAATATTTAATAAAGGATATACTACTACCGGATATGCGAAGAATCAAGATGGTAATACAGAAAATGAAAATACAATTGTTTTCAGATCATATGCAGAACCTGACAATCAGACGACAATGACAAAGCTGAAAGCAACATTTGTCAATAAAGTAAAAACCGGAAAAATAGAGATTCGGAAAGAAGCTGCAAAAGGATCAGGTGAATTGAATGGTACGTATACATTCCGTGTAGAGTTCAGCAATGTTGCAGGTCTTTCACTGGAACCTCAGAAGATTGTAAAGGATTATGATAATATCAAAGCTGGAGGCTCAGTGACTATAGATGGAATTCCGGCAGGAACAGACTATAGAATCAGTGAGATTAACAGTTCAGATGGTTCCACACTGGAAAGTGTAATTGTGAAAAATAATAATTCATTTGATGCAGGATATGATCCGGTTACGAAAGTTGTTGCCGGTAAGGTGATTGCTTCCAGTGATATAGGAGGGGACGGAATAGCAAACAAAGATACATCAACAGATGCTACAATTATTACTTTCAATAATACGTTAAAACCTACAATCAATCTTAATCTTAAGAAAGTGTGGATAAATACAAATGTTATCACACTTCCAGATTCAATTAAGATCCGGCTTCAGAGAAGTAGAGATGCTGGTAAAAACTGGGAAACAGTTAAATATGATGGAAAGAATGAAACAATAACACTTTCTCAAGATTATGACGGAAAGTGGAGTTATTCATTCGAAGGTCTGGATCAATATGTGGATTATACAGCAGAGCAAAAGGTTCCATATATCTATCGAGTTGTAGAGGTATCAGGAGACGACGAAAATGAGACAGAGATTGAAAATGGCGGATATCTGAATGATAAGTACAAAGTAACTTACAGTGATAATGTAGATTGTTCAAAGATTACCAAAACACAATCCTTTACAATAACAAATACTTACAGTCCTAAGACAAATATTAAGATCACAAAACAGGATGCATCAAATAAGAAACTACTGGGTGGTGTAGAGTTTAAACTGGAAAAGATGAAGAAAAATACATCGACAGGAAATCTTGTAGTTGATGAGAGTTTCAACCCTCAACCAGTAACAACAGGTGACAGTGGTTCTACTTTAGGAATTGCAGAATTCAAGGATCTGGAAGATGGAACCTATCGTCTGACGGAGACAAAAACCGTAAAAGGCTACAATTTATTAAAGGATCCAATAACCATTAAGATAGATAGAAAAGGACAGACAAAAGTAAATGATGAGGCTTGTGAGGTGAAGGATAATACCATATATCTTACAATCGGCAACCGTATGAAGTTCCTTCTACCAAAAACCGGTGGTTATGGAGCAATGTTATTCATATTATGCGGAATGGCGCTAGCAACGTTATGCTGCTTGATATTTTTCTTGATTAATCTTAGAAAGGAGGTACAATACTCCAGACATAAGAGACAAAGAAGAAATGCGATTGGCAAGTAACACCTACCGGTCGCACGTAACACAACAACAATGAAAAAGAAATAAGAGAGGAAAAAAGCATGAAAAAATTTAAAAAAATGTTGGCTGGTCTCCTTGGCGCAGCCATGGTGCTGACATCATTCGGCACACCAGCTTGGGCCACTAGCACAAAGAGCCCTACTATTAGTACGGATACAAGAAAAACTGGTAGTATTATAATTCACAAGTATGAGTATAATGGTAATGAAGCTAAAGATTCAACAGGTCAGAAATCAGATGAGGGTAATCTTCCAGGAGATGTAAAACCATTATCTGGAGTAACATTCAAAGCGTATAAGCTGGCTGATATTGATCAAAAAACAGCTACAGATAAGAGTACAGTTTTAGAATACAAAAATTGTATTGGAAAGCTTAAAGATAGTGATTTCGATGAGAAAACAACATATGAAAGCATAAAATCTAAATTACCAAATACAATGCCAAGTGAAAGTGGAAAAGCAGTTACTGCTGGTGATGGAACAGCAGTTATAGGTGGCCTTGCCTTAGGTGTCTACCTGGTAATAGAGGAGGATGCTCCATCTCAGGTAACAAATAAGACAGCAAACTTTATAGTATCTATACCTACAACAAATACAGTTACTGATTCAGATGGCACTACTAAGTATGGCGATGATTGGATTTATGATGTAAATGTATATCCAAAGAATGCCACAAACTATGGTGATGTTAATTTAAAAAAGGTTGGTAAAATAGCCGGTTCTAATAAAGAAACATCATTAGAGAATGTAGAATTTGTATTACAGCAGGGCAATACCACTACAGCAGAAGCTGATCCTCAATGGACAACTTGTACTACTGGTACAAAAAAAGTAAATAATGTGACAACGGTTGTAAAAGATGGAAAATTCACTACTGGTAATGCTGGTATACTCAGTGTTGGTGGTTTAGCACCAGGCTTATATAGATTCATAGAGACAGGTCTTGGTAGTAATGACGGCTATATTATGGATGGAGTGAATGCTTATGTATTTAGAATAACTATAGACGCTGAGGGAAATAAAACAATTGCGCTTAACGCTAATGAATACGCTTCATTCGACAATAAAACAAATACCATCACAGTAACCAACGAAAAACCTGATATGAAAAAAGAGGTTAAGAGAAGAGACCCAAAAGACGATTGGCAGCATGATGCTGACTACAGTGTTGGCGATATGGTACCATATAGGATCACAATCGATGTACCAAGCAACATTACTCAGTTAACAGAATTCACTCTTCAGGATACACCAAAAAACTTAGAGGATAATGCTGATTCTATCAATATAACATGTGATAATAAACCTATTGCTGCTGATGCATGGGCAAAAGATACAACTAATGTACCAGCGAAGGGTTTCAAAATCAATTTTGTTCCAGCTAAAATGGTAGATTATGCAGGAAAGCAGATTGTAGTATCATACAATGCTAAGCTTCTCGGCACAGCTGAGACAACAACTGCAGGGAATCCAAATACAGCAACATTAGAGTACTCTAATAACATTCTGCCAGGTACAGATGATACAACGAATCCTAATCATGGAAAAGAGTCTGGTAAGGATAGAATCGAGGATACAGCTGTAGTTTATACATTTAAATTAAACATCCATAAAACAGATGCAAGCACATCAAAAAAACCTTTACAGGGTGTAGAATTTGATTTATATAAAAAAGTATCTGCACCAGCTACTGGAGAGCCAACTACTGCAATAACAGGTGAGGATGCATCAGTTCTAGGTCTTGCAGCAGATAGCTATTGGCTTAGAATTAATACTGGAAAGCTTGTAACTGGCCCAGATGGTAATATTGCTCAAAGTGGACTTTCAAATGGTGAGTACTATCTGGTCGAGACAAAGACAAATGAAGGATTCAACCTTCTGAAATCACCTGTCCATGTTGTATTAAATATTGAATACTCAACTACTTGGACAAAAGATTCAGAATGGGTGGATGAAACAGTAGAAGGAAAAACAGTTAGAAAGTTAGTAAAACATTCAGAGTCTTATAGGACAACAACGTATACAAAAAAAGATACATCTACAGGTGAGTTTGATGTTACTTCTGGTACAATGACCGAAAAGATCATCAACCGCAAAGGCTTCACTCTCCCAAAAACCGGTGACATCGGAACTGCAATGTTCCTTATCATTGGTATCGGTGGTATGCTCGCCGCAGTATACATCATGCTCAGAGGAAGAAAGAGAGCCTAACCAATGGCAATAGCCAAAGAAAGTTTAGATAAGATTTAACCGAATAAAGTGCTCCTACAGAGCAAAGGGATGACTAACCTTCGTACATACAGACTTACATGTCTGCGTGTGCGGAGGTTACCATTCTATTTTACATTTTTGAAACGATAAGCTAACATTTATTCAAACTTGCAATCAGACAGCTATGCAGCTTATGCTGTTGTGGGTTTGAATAAGTGCTATCATAAGCCTTATGTCTGTCTCTTATACACATCTCCGAGCCCACGAGACTAGCGCTCAT
>ENA-OZCT01000515-OZCT01000515.1-human-gut-metagenome-genome-assembly--contig:-NODE-515-length-9613-cov-5.288240_pt1 | contig 9613 bp, 5 predicted proteins | sample MGYA00244080_ERZ653566 | MGnify/ENA primary metagenome ERZ653566 (study PRJEB26926, sample SAMN06165172) | human gut metagenome | biome: ENVO:00009003; feature: ENVO:2100002; material: ENVO:00002003...
GAGATGAGCGCTAGTCTCGTGGGCTCGGAGATGTGTATAAGAGACAGGGATTATCACATCGAATCTTTATTGACTGCTAATGAAGGAGCTTATGAGCTTTCTCTGAACATCAAAGCTGGAAAGGCGGAAATTATGGGATTCAGTCTTTTCAATGACAAGGGAGAGAAAGTGGATATTTACCTTAATCTTCCGGAAAAGAAACTGGTGATGGACCGTACGAAAAGCGGCATCGTAGATTTCGGGAAAAACAGCTCTCCGCACGAGATCGAGGCGCACGATCGACGGAAGACGATTTCTATCAATTATATAGATGATTTCGCATTGGCTACATGGGCGCCTATCAAAAAGGAAGATGAATACAAACTGGATGTCTTTGTTGATAAGTGTTCGGTAGAAATATTTCTGGATGGTGGGAAGATAGCGATGACTAATCTGATTTTCCCTACAGAGCCGTACAATCGTATGTGTTTTTACAGTAAGGGCGGTACATTCGCAGTCGATTCATTCAGTGTGCATAGGTTAGGTTTATAAAAGGATAGATTTGTTTTTCAGTAGGTATTTATCAAGAATATAATCAAGTGTTTATCACTTGTATCATCTGTATTTCATAGATTAGATTTATGAGTTAGTTTTTAAGTTAGGTTTTGTAGATTAGGTGTTTGACAGCTGCCGTCCGTGAGGTTCGGCAGCTGTTCTGTGTTTAATCTATTCGCAGAATAGGTTGTCATTACTTATTCATTGATCTCAATCGTATACCCTCCTTTGAAAGTTTCTTTCGGTTGCAGGTGTTGCATCCAGCCTTTGTCTTTGTATTCGCCTGTGTAATGTGCGCGGTCGCAGCGACCGTACCACGGTTCGATGCAGACAAAAGGGGCATTCTTTGCAGGCGGAGACCATAGACCGACTACGGGAGCATGAAAGTGCAGGCTTAAATAAGCTTTCTTTTCCTTGGTATAAAGGGTCACTTTATGGATTTGCTCATTCTCTATTATCAAAGCATCTTTATCGAAAGTATGTGTATCCAATGGCAATAACCCGTCTGTAAGTTCCAGAGAATATTCGGTGGAAGGGTCTGCACATCCTTTCTCTGAGATGAGGATATACTTCAATCCTTCTTTCTTGTCAAACCCGAAGAAACCACGATTCTGTGTATCTGCATTAAAATCCGGCCAATAAAATGCAGGATGCGCACCGATTTGAAAATACATTTCTTTTTCTCCGGTATTCTTAACTTCCCATATAACCTCGATCTGCTTTCCCTGAATACGATAACCTATTTCCAGACAAAACGGGAAAGGAAATTTCCATAATGTCTCTTCATTACTGACAAGGCGGTATCGTACTTCGTCTTCTTTCTCGGAAACAAGAGTAAATTCCATATCACGGGCAAAGCCGTGTTGACTCAATGTATAAGCGATACCTTCATTACGATACTGGTTTTCCCACACACTTCCTACAATCGGGAAAAGTACGGGAGAGTGGCGCTTCCAAAAAGCAGGGTCGGCTTGCCACAGATACTCTTTCCCATTGGCGAGGATACTGCAAAGTTCGGCTCCATGCGGAGATACCTGAATAGTAAGTTGTTCGTTGGAGATTGTTTTCATATCATTCAGTTTTCTGTTGGTTACTTTGAGTGATTATATGCTTGTTATATGAATAATATCCCTTTTTACAAGGACTTAAATTACTATACAAAGGTAGTATTTTCTATGATTGAGAGAGAATATAATCCCGACTTTCTTATGATGGAGAATTATTCTTATAAAACCCTATAAAATAGCGTTCTATGCAACATATTTTACAGCATTTGAAACATTTTTTTCAGTCGGTTGACTTAAATCAACCGTAATTTGCATCATCGAAAAGAGAAAATTCGTACTTTTAAATTAATAACATTAAACTAATGCCTGGTATCATGAAGAACAAAAAACTTCTTTGCAGCGTTTGTTTCCTGTTTGCTTTCATGTCGGCCCTGTGGGGGCAAAACATTACGGTAAAGGGAAACGTTACTTCTAAAACGGATGGGCAACCGATTATCGGTGCTTCTGTCGTTGAAACTACAGCTACAACCAACGGAACAATTACAGACTTCGATGGTAATTTCACTCTTTCAGTTCCGGTCAACTCTACTTTAAAGATTACGTATATTGGTTATAAACCGGTGACCGTAAAAGCGGCTGCTATCGTTAATGTACTACTGGAAGAAGATACCCAGATGGTAGATGAAGTTGTCGTAACAGGTTATACTACACAGCGTAAAGCCGACCTGACAGGTGCTGTTTCTGTAGTAAAAGTAGACGAAATCCAGAAGCAAGGTGAAAACAATCCGGTGAAAGCCCTTCAGGGACGTGTCCCCGGAATGAACATCACCGCCGATGGTAATCCGAGTGGATCGGCTACCGTACGTATCCGCGGTATCGGTACGCTGAACAATAACGACCCGCTTTATATAATCGACGGTGTTCCTACCAAAGCCGGTATGCACGAACTGAATGGTAATGATATTGAATCCATTCAGGTTTTGAAAGATGCCGCATCCGCTTCTATCTACGGTTCGCGTGCAGCGAACGGCGTGATCATCATTACTACCAAACAAGGAAAGAAAGGACAGATCAAAATCAATTTCGACGCTTCTGTTTCCGCCTCCATGTATCAGAGTAAAATGAACGTACTGAACACTGAGCAATACGGACGAGCTATGTGGCAAGCCTACGTGAACGACGGTGAAAATCCGAACGGTAATGCTTTGGGATATGCTTACAATTGGGGATATAATGCCGACGGCAATCCGATATTATACGGAATGACTCTTTCCAAATACCTGGATTCAAAGAATACAATGCCTGTGGCGGACACAGACTGGTTTGACGAGATCACTCGTACTGGTGTTATTCAGCAATACAATCTTTCCGTCAGCAACGGTTCGGAGAAAGGTTCTTCTTTCTTTTCTCTGGGATATTACAAGAATCTGGGTGTTATCAAAGACACGGACTTCGACCGTTTCTCGGCTCGTATGAACAGCGATTATAAGTTGATTGATGATATCCTGACCATCGGTCAGCATTTTACATTAAATCGCACGTCGGAAGTGCAGGCTCCGGGTGGAATTATTGAAACCGCACTGGACATTCCTTCCGCTATTCCCGTATATGCTTCGGATGGTTCATGGGGCGGACCGGTAGGCGGATGGCCCGACCGTCGTAACCCTCGTGCCGTACTTGAATACAATAAAGACAACCGATACACTTACTGGCGTATGTTCGGTGATGCCTATGTCAATCTGACTCCTTTCAAGGGATTCAATCTACGTTCCACTTTCGGTCTGGACTATGCCAACAAGCAGGCACGTTACTTCACTTATCCTTATCAGGAAGGAACGCAGACCAATAATGGCAAGAGCGCAGTGGAAGCCAAGCAGGAACACTGGACGAAATGGATGTGGAACGCCATTGCTACCTACCAACTGGAAGTAGGCAAACATCGTGGAGATGTAATGGTAGGTATGGAGTTGAACCGTGAAGACGACAGCCATTTCTCCGGATACAAAGAAGACTTCTCTATCCTTACCCCCGACTATATGTGGCCCGATGCAGGTAGTGGCACGGCACAGGCATACGGTGCCGGTGAGGGGTATTCACTCGTCTCTTTCTTTGGCAAAATGAACTATTCTTATGCCGATAGATATCTGCTTTCGTTAACTCTCCGTCGGGACGGTTCTTCCCGGTTCGGTAAAAACCACCGTTATGCCACTTTCCCTTCCGTATCTTTGGGATGGCGCATCACACAGGAGAACTTCATGAAAGAACTGACCTGGCTTGATGATCTGAAATTGCGTGCTTCGTGGGGACAGACCGGTAATCAGGAAATCTCCAACCTTGCCCGTTATACTATCTATGCACCTAACTATGGTACAACCGATTCTTTCGGCGGACAGAGCTACGGTACGGCATACGATATCACAGGTTCTAACGGTGGCGGTGTACTTCCTTCCGGTTTCAAACGCAACCAGATCGGTAACGACAATATCAAATGGGAAACAACGACACAGACCAATGTCGGTATCGACTTCAGCCTGTTCAAGCAATCACTGTACGGTTCACTGGAATACTACTACAAGAAAACAACAGATATCCTGACTGAAATGGCAGGAGTAGGAGTGCTGGGAGAAGGCGGCAGCCGTTGGATAAATTCGGGTGCAATGAAAAACCAGGGTTTTGAATTTAATCTGGGTTATCGTAACAAGACTGCCTTTGGACTGACTTACGACCTGAACGGAAACATATCCACTTATCGGAATGAAATTCTTGAATTGCCGGAAACGGTAGCTGCCAACGGCAAGTTTGGTGGTAATGGTGTGAAGAGTGTAGTCGGACATACTTACGGCGCACAAGTCGGTTACATTGCTGATGGCATTTTTAAGTCGCAGGATGAAGTAGACAACCATGCTACTCAAGAAGGCGCTGCTGTCGGCCGTATCCGTTACCGTGATATTGACCATAACGGTGTGATTGACGAAAGAGATCAGAACTGGATTTATGATCCTACTCCCTCTTTCAGCTACGGATTGAATATTTATCTGGAATATAAGAACTTCGATCTGACAATGTTCTGGCAAGGCGTTCAGGGAGTGGATATAATCAGTGACGTGAAGAAGAAAAGCGATTTTTGGAGTGCTTCCAATGTCGGTTTCCTGAATAAGGGAACCCGTTTGCTTAATGCCTGGTCACCTACGAACCCAAACTCTGATATTCCGGCATTGACCCGCAGTGATACGAACAATGAACAGCGTGTCTCTACTTACTTCGTAGAAAACGGTTCTTTCCTGAAACTGCGTAATATCCAGTTAGGATACACCGTTCCCGCTGTTATCTCCAAAAAAATGAGAATGGACCGCTTGCGTTTCTATTGCAGTGCACAGAATCTGCTGACCATCAAGAGCAAGAATTTTACCGGAGAAGATCCGGAGAACCCGAACTTTTCTTATCCGATCCCTGTGAATATCACGTTCGGACTTAACATCGGATTTTAACTTACTTCATCAATAAAACGAATGATCATGAAAAAGATAATATATATAGCAACAATCGGAATTACCTTGCTGACAACCAGTTGTGACGATTTTTTGGACCGTCAGGTTCCTCAGGGTATTGTGACCGGTGATCAGATCGCTTCTCCCGAATATGTAGATAATCTGGTGATTTCTGCCTACGCCATCTGGGCGACAGGTGATGATATCAACTCTTCCTTCTCTCTCTGGAATTATGATGTACGTTCCGACGATTGCTATAAAGGCGGTTCGGGAACAGAAGACGGCGGTGTGTTCAACGCACTGGAAATATCCAAAGGTATCAATACCACCGACTGGAATATCAATGATATATGGAAAAGACTGTATCAATGCATCACCCGTGCCAACACAGCTCTGCAATCACTCGACCAAATGGATGAAAAGACCTATCCGTTGAAGAACCAGCGCATTGCCGAAATGAGATTCCTGCGCGGACACGCTCACTTCATGTTGAAACAGCTGTTCAAGAAGATCGTTATTGTAAACGATGAAAACATGGAACCGGATGCTTACAATGAACTGTCGAATACCACTTATACCAATGACGAGCAATGGCAAAAGATAGCAGACGACTTCCAGTTTGCCTACGACAACCTGCCGGAAGTACAAATAGAAAAAGGACGCCCTGCACAGGCAGCCGCTGCTGCTTACCTTGCAAAAACTTACCTGTATAAAGCTTACCGCCAGGACGGAGCCGATAATGCCCTTACCGGAATCAACGAAGAAGACCTGAAACAGGTCGTGAAATACACCGATCCCCTGATCATGGCTAAAGGCGGTTACGGACTGGAAACGGACTACAGTATGAACTTCCTGCCGCAATACGAAAACGGTGCAGAGTCTGTATGGGCCATTCAGTATTCCATCAACGACGGTACTTATAACGGTAACCTGAATTGGGGAATGGGACTGACCACTCCGCAGATACTGGGCTGCTGCGACTTCCATAAGCCGAGCCAGAATCTAGTGAATGCTTTCAAAACCGATTCGCAGGGAAAGCCCTTGTTCAGTACCTACGACAATGAGAATTACGAAGTGGCTACGGACAATGTCGATCCCCGTCTGTTCCATACGGTGGGTATGCCGGGCTTTCCTTATAAGTACAACGAAGGTTACATCATCCAGAAGAATGATGACTGGAGCCGCAGCAAGGGACTTTATGGATATTATGTTTCTCTCAAAGAGAATGTAGATCCCGATTGTGACTGTCTGAAGAAAGGTTCTTATTGGGCCAGTTCTCTGAATCACATTGTGATCCGTTATGCAGATGTATTGCTGATGCGTGCCGAAGCACTGATTCAGTTGAACGACGGACGTATCACCGATGCCATCTCATTAATCAATGAGGTACGCAGCCGTGCTGCCGGAAGCACCATGCTGATCTTCAATTATAAAGAAGACTACGGAGTGAACTTCAAAGTGACTCCTTACGACCTGAAAGCTTACGCTCAGGACGAAGCCATGAAAATGCTGAAATGGGAACGCCGCGTAGAGTTCGGTATGGAAAGCTCACGTTTCTTTGACCTTGTAAGATGGGGAGAAGCCAAAGATGTCATCAATGCTTATTACGTGACGGAAGCATCCCGTTGCTCTATCTACAAGAATGCGGGCTTTACGGAAAATAAGAACGAATATCTTCCTGTTCCATTCGAACAGATCAGCGCAAGTAATGGAAATTATACACAGAATTTCGGTTGGTAACTAACCATCTTAAAACAAAGAATACAATGAAATCAATCATAAAACAACTTTATACTATCCTGTTGGTGACTGTGGCATGCCTTACAGTCACAGGATGTAGTGATGACTTCAAATCCGGCCTTCGTCTGGACGGAGATGTTTGGGTGAACTCTATCCGGCTGGATGAATACGCAGGAACTGTCGACTATCAGAATAAGGCAATCGTAGTAGGAGTGCCCTACGATTACGATATTACCCGCATGGTGGTCACAGAAATGAATCTTTCCGAAGGAGCCAAGGCTAGCATCGCTATCGGTGAGACAATCGACTTTTCTCTTCCCGTATCTTTGACGGTGAAGAATGGCGATGTACAAATGAGCTACACGATTACTGTGAAGAGAGATGAGGCGAAGATACTGACCTTCAAATTGAATGATACTTATGTAGGAAAGGTAGACCAGTTATCGAAAACCATTTCTGTAGTCGTTCCGCTGACAGTGGATATCACTCAGTTGAAAGGTACGTTTACCGTAACGGACGGAGCTACCGTGACTCCGGCATCCGGAAGTATTCAGGACTTTACGAACCCCGTTACTTACACGGCAACTTACCGTTCGGCAGTAACTCCTTATGTGGTAACGGTTACTCAGGGAAATGTGATTCCGACTGCCTTTGTCGGTACGGCTTCTTCCGTCAGCCTTCTGACGAGTCCCGAAGAGAAAGCCGCTGCCCAATGGATGATGGATAATGTATCGATGTCCGAATATATCTCATTCAAGGATGTAGTGGACGGAAAAGTGGATTTAGGTAAATATACCGCTATCTGGTGGCATTTCCACGCAGACAATGGTGACAATCCTCCTTTGCCGGATGACGCGAAAGCGGCAGCGGAGAAGTTTAAAGTCTACTATCAGAATGGTGGTAATCTGCTGCTGACCCGTTACGCTACTTTCTATATCGCCAATCTCGGCATCGCCAAAGACGAGCGTGTACCGAACAATAGCTGGGGAGGAAACGAAGACTCGCCCGAAATCACCTCTGCTCCGTGGAGCTTCCTGATTACTGGTAGCGAATCACATCCGTTATTCCAGGATTTAAGATGGAAAGATGGCGACAAGTCGACAGTCTATACCTGTGATGCCGGCTATGCGATTACCAATAGCACAGCGCAGTGGCATATCGGGACAGACTGGGGAGGTTATGACGACCTGAACGCATGGCGTAACCTGACAGGAGGAATCGATTTGGCACATGGAGGCGACGGGGCGGTAGTCATTGCCGAATTTGAACCGCGTTCCAATAGCGGACGTACGCTCTGTATCGGTTCCGGCTGCTATGATTGGTACGGCAAGGGAGTAGACGCTTCTGCCGACTACTATCACTACAACGTAGAGCAAATGACTCTCAATGCAATCAACTACTTGTGTAAATAAAAAGAATAAGCAACAATGATGAAAAATATGATCTTACCTATAGCATTTACCGCACTGATAGCTTCGATGACTGCTTGCAGTGACGAGACTGACCCCATCTTGACTCAGAAAGACTGGGACGGTACAGCCACATACTTCCAATCGAGTGATGAGCATGGCTTCTCGATGTACTATAAGCCACAGGTCGGCTTTGTAGGTGACCCGATGCCATTCTATGATCCGGTTGCCAAGGACTTTAAAGTGATGTACCTGCAAGATTACCGTCCGAACCCCGAAGCTACGTACCATCCCATTTTCGGGGTGGCTACCAAAGACGGTGCTACTTACGAATCTCTCGGCGAACTGATTTCCTGCGGAGGGCGTGACGAACAGGATGCTGCCATCGGCACAGGAGGAACGATCTATAACCCTGCCGACAAACTGTATTATACCTTCTACACCGGTAATAAGTTCAAGCCTTCTTCCGACCAGAATGCTCAGGTAGTGATGGTAGCTACTTCTCCCGATTTCAAGACATGGACCAAGAACCGTACCTTCTACCTGAAAGGAGATACGTATGGTTATGACAAGAATGACTTCCGTGACCCGTTCCTGTTCCAGACCGAAGACGGTGTGTATCACATGCTGATCGCTACCCGCAAGAACGGAAAAGGGCATATCGCCGAATTTACCTCTGCCGACCTGAAAGAGTGGGAATCTGCCGGAACCTTTATGACCATGATGTGGGATCGTTTCTACGAATGTCCGGATGTATTCAAGATGGGGGACTGGTGGTATCTGATTTATTCGGAACAGGCTTCCTTCATGCGTAAAGTACAATATTTCAAAGGCAGAACGCTGGAAGATTTGAAAGCAACTACCGCCAATGATGCCGGAATATGGCCGGACAATCGTGAAGGAATGCTGGACAGCCGCGCATTCTATGCCGGAAAGACCGCTTCCGACGGAACAAACCGCTACATTTGGGGTTGGTGTCCCACACGTGCCGGAAATGATAATGGAAATGTTGGTGATGTAGAACCCGAATGGGCAGGCAATCTGGTAGCACAACGTCTGATTCAACACGAAGACGGTACTTTAACCCTCGGAGTACCCGATGCAATCGACCGTAAATACACTTCCGCACAAGAAGTGAAAGTAATGGCAAAAGATGGTAACGTGATCGAAAGCGGTAAAACCTATACTTTGGGCGAAGGTGCCTCCGTCATCTTCAACCGTCTGAAAGTACATAACAAGATTTCTTTCACCGTAAAGACCGCTTCGAATACGGACCGTTTCGGAATCTCTTTTGTACGTGGAACGGATTCCGCTTCCTGGTATAGTATCCATGTCAATGCCGATGAAGGCAAAGCGAATTTTGAGAAAGACGGTGACGATGCCAAATACCTGTCTCTTATACACATCTGACGCTGCCGACGACTTAATAGGTGTA
>ENA-OZCT01000519-OZCT01000519.1-human-gut-metagenome-genome-assembly--contig:-NODE-519-length-9584-cov-4.364466_pt1 | contig 9584 bp, 8 predicted proteins | sample MGYA00244080_ERZ653566 | MGnify/ENA primary metagenome ERZ653566 (study PRJEB26926, sample SAMN06165172) | human gut metagenome | biome: ENVO:00009003; feature: ENVO:2100002; material: ENVO:00002003...
GGCCACTGCTCGTGCCCCCTTTCTCATTCTTCAGCGCAGCGCTCTTCACGGTCAGCAACCGGTCCCGGTCCATCTCCGGATAAATAGAGGCCATTTTCACGTAAAACACGATGGACAGCACCATCACCAGCGAGATCGCCAATCCCGTCCCCACGATATAGACCGAGCTGAACAGCCGTTCTTGCCGGATCAGGGCCCATGCTTGTTTTAAGTAGATCTTATACATATTCAGTCGATTTAATTATACGATTCAGTCGGTGAGAGACGGGGCACGCCCCGTCTCTACAACCGGGTGTTACCTGTTTTCTATTATCCGTCATACCGTAATGCGTCAGCCGGTTCCTGCCGGGCCGCCTTACGGGCCGGGTACCAGATAGCCAAGAAGACGACGAACGCCAAGACACCCCCTGTCAGCAGGCTAATGGCCGTGAAGCGGATCACGCCGCAGGGCACGATATCGGCCACCGCCAGATTCAGGCAGATCAGCAAGCCCGGCACGGAAGCGATCGCCAGCAGCAACAAGCCCTCGCCGATCATCAGCCCCTCTATACCCTTGCGGGTGGAGCCCATCGCCATACGTAGCCCCAACTCCGAACGGCGACGGCTCACGTGAAACCAGAACGTACCGATCACCGCCAGAAACACGTTCACCAAGAAGAACAATCCCATGGCCGATACCAGCCGATGGGCGCTCGTCCGCTCCGAGTTCTCGAGATAAAAGGCCCGTATCCCTTCGTAGTTCCTCACTTCCGATACCCAGTAATTACCCACCATCAAAGATCTACTCATTTCCTTACGGAACTTGGCGGCGTAGTTGGAGGTAGAGACCTCCGGACGGGTGCGGAACGTGATCTGCACTCGCGTGAGTCCCTTCTCGTCCAACTGGCCCTTGCCGAACATCCCCCGCAAGTCCAGTGGAGAGAAGACACTATGCTGATTCCGGGAATCGTACTCGGAGTTTCGTACCGGCTCCGTAACCGCTATCACGTGACAGGGCACGGTATCGTTGTAATTATAGATCTCGGCCCCGATCACGTCGGTATGGCCGTATAGCTTGCTCGCCAGATCGGCGGAGAGGATCATCTCCCTCCCCTCCCGAAGCCCCGACAGGGTCTGCCCCAGTCTCTCCGGGCTTTCTCCCGTAGCGGAGCGGATGCCGAACACCCGGAAATACCCCGGCGAGACGATCATTGCCCGTACCCGCTGGTTGATCGAGTCTTTCAAGACTCTGCTGCCGATGTTCGAGTCGGTATAAGGCAGCGAATAATACGAGAGCCCTACCACCTCCACGTCGGGATGCCGCTCGATACGCTCCACGATACGCTCGATGTTCCGCACCGGCTCCTCGCTTCCCTCCTCGTAGGCGATGAACGAGGGACTGTCGGACGGCCGTATGGCGAGCGTCACGTTGTACACGTGATCCAGCTTGAAGCCCACCGGCATCCGCGTCAGCATCCCTTGCGCCACGAAGTAGTACATCATGAACCACAGGATCACGAATACGACCAGCAGTTCCACCAGTATCCAGCAGCTTCCTCCCAAACGGGACCTTATCAACTTTAATAGATGTATTACCATAGCCGTATCCTATTTATCGTTCAACGCATCCGTTATACTCACCCGCACGGTACGCCAAGCGGGTATCATCGAAGAGAGCAGGTTCAGCGCCACGCAGACAGCGAACGCATAGGCGAACACCTCCATATTCAGCAGCATCCCCGGCGAGAGGAAGATATCGTTACCCGCCCCGGAGCCCATGCGATACAAACCGGGGGAAAGAAGGATGCCCCGGAATACGAACACCAGCACGTACGAGAACAGCAGTCCCGCCATGCCCCCGGGCAACATCAGCAGCATATTCTCCCAGAAGACCTGCCCCATCAACGTCTTCCGCGACGCCCCGAAGGCCTTGCGTACGCCTAGCTCAGACACCCGGTCTTGCATCCTCGAGGCGTTCAGGCCCGAGAGGTTCAGCGCCGGGACTAGCAGGAAGAGGAAGAGGGCGACGCCCAAGACGATATACGTCTCCGGCCCGAACAACCGCGACAATAACTGGTCGCCGAACGAGCAGGGCGGCTCCACTCTCACCTGTCCCTCCCGCAAGCCGCTGTTGTAGCGTCTTACTCCCTTCTCCAACTCGGCGGAGAGGGCCGGAAGGTCCGAGGCGTCACGCAGCAGGCAGTTGGCGAGCAGCAGTCCCACCGAGCCTTCCCGCTCCTCCAAGGCGGTATCCATGATACTTGCCATCGAGGTGTAGGGTACCCACGCCTCGGCGTAAACGTCGGAAGCGACGGCGGATATATCCTCCACCACGCCGCTAATCGTATATTCTATATCGTTGATCAAGACGGTCTGACCGGCTACCTCGGTACGCCCGAGCAGGCGGCGTGCCAAGGAACGGTCGAGCACCACGCGGGGCATCCCGGAAAGGAACTCGGCACTGGCGAACGGCTTCCCGTCCAAGAAGCTGAAACGGTAGACTTGCCAGAACGCGTCATCGCATCCCATCAATTGTACTTTCGGCGACTCGTCGCTACCCGGCGCTTGGATGAAGATGTCCCCCACCTCATAAGGCATGATGGCGGCGTTGGTGGTGACCGCCACTTTCTCGGGTGTCTCGAGGCCGTAGAGGACCTCCTTCACGAACCGGGGCCCGCAACCGCTGTTCAACGAGCCTTTGCCCCCGTTAAACTCATACGATACGTTCGATACGTAGCCCATCCGGTCCCTGCTCACCTCCGGGGCGATATTCGCCGTCCGGATATGATAGACCACCGCTATGGCCATCACCATCGAGATCGCCAAGCCCGTACCGATGATATAAACGGCGGTGAAGAAGCGATTCTGCCCCATCAAGGCCCAAGCTTGTTTAAGGTATACCTTGTACATCGTTCATTATTTGTTAGTTTGTTTTATGGGTATCTGCCGCCTGCTTTCCGTAATTATTATACGCTTAGCATGTATTTCCAAATACTATTCATGTTATCTTTCTTATCTTTGCCACTTAATCATTCATTAAACCACGAGATCATGGATAAAGAAATACCTAAGTCGGAGCTGCCCAAGCCGTTTCGCAAGCAGAGCATCCGCGTCAGCAAGAGCCACCTGCCCGGTAACACGAGCTACAAGGGAAGCGTCGTATGGCAACGTACGCTCAGCATCGATGACATCGCCGCCCGTGTCGTAGACAAACGGAGCGAGTATCGCAAGGAGACGCTCGTCAACAGCGGGCAGCGGCTCTGCTTCGTCCCCGGCTTCGCTTTCGGGGCAGGCGAGTGGGAAGCCATCGTCTGCACCCAGTTCACCCCTACTTATCACCTTTATAAAGAGCCCCGGTATGGTACGCTTACCTTCACCGTGATGTGAGGTATCGAGACACCACGGGTGATACCTTGCCTCATACGTTTGAGGTATCGTACCTCATAGCTATGAGGCAAGGTGCCACCAGTAGTGCCTCACACATGGAGATCCTCCGTATACGGCTCCCTTACTGCACCTGCCTTCCATCGAAGAAGCGCACGGTGCGGCTGGTTTGCTTGGCCTGCGCCTCGTTGTGGGTTACCATTACGATGGTGCGGCCGTCCTCCTTGTTGAGTTGGTGGAGCAGGTCCATGACCTCGATACCCATCTTGGAGTCCAAGTTACCGGTCGGCTCATCGGCGAGGATGATGTCGGGGTTACCTACGATCGCACGGGCGATGGCCACGCGCTGGCACTGGCCGCCGGAGAGCTGCGTCGGGAAATGGCGCATACGGTGGCTGAGGCCGACCTTCTCCAGCACGGCCTCGGCCAGCTTGCGGCGCTCCGAGGAAGAGACCTTGCGATAGAGCAAGGGAAGCTCCACGTTGTCCAGCACGTTCAGGGAATTGATCAAGTGGAAGCTCTGGAACACGAAACCCAGTTGCTTGTTACGGAAAGCGGCCAACTCCTTGTCGCTCATGCCCACCGTGTTCACGCCGTTGATCTCGACCGTACCGGAGGTAGGCAAGTCCAGCAGGCCCATGATGTTCAATAAGGTGGATTTCCCGCATCCGGAGGGTCCCATAATGCTGAGAAACTCGCCTTGCTGTACCTCTAGGTTCACGTTTTCCAACGCGACTGTCTCTATCTCTTTCGTACGGTAAATCTTCTGTAAATTCGTTAGTTTGATCATGACTGTAATATTTTAATTGTTATTGTTTGACTCTTGTTATTGTTAAACTCTTGCTATCGCTAGGCTTTGCCACCTAAAAGCAAATTACGTGCCAGAAACGTATCTCATTGATTCCATGACATCTCCATAAAAAAGTACTGTCCGTTATCGAACAGTCGATTCATTTCCGAACAGTCGGTTCGTTTCCGGACACGGATGCCCGTGCCATCCGTGCCGTCCGTGTCCGATCATTCCTGCCGCAAGGCGTCCGCCGGATGCATCCGCATGGCCCGGTAAGACGGGAAACTGATTCCCACGACAATCATCGCGGCCATCACCGCATACGAGAAGACGAAGCCGAACAACAGGCGTGAGGCCATGTCGGGCGGTATCTCCGAGCCTTGCGTCACCTCCATATACAGCAGGTTGGCGAAGATAGCGGCGGAGGGGATGAAAGCGATGGTGAGTAGCGCCAAGCCCTCCTTCACCAATTGCCAGAATATGCCCTTGCGGGTGGCTCCCATCGCCATGCGGAGGCCGATCTCGGCGCTCCTTTGTTGCGTGCGGTACCAGAAGGTTCCCACCACGCCGAGCAGGACATTCAGCAGGAAGAAGGCGATGCCCGCCACGTAAAGGCGGACTTGATCCAACCAACGCTCAAGGAACTGGTCCCGGTAATGGGACATCGGGAAAACATCCTTCAAATAGATATTACCCATGCGCAATTGCTGCTCCATCTCCTTCCGGAAATCGGCGGCGAAAGTGGCGCCGTCCGCACCGGGCTTCACCCGGATGAAGGTGTTCAGGCCCTCTCCGACCCAATCGCCCTCCTCAGCCACCTTGTTCTCGTCCACCAGCTTATAGTAGGCGTAATCATAGCCGGTGAACTCGCAGTAACGTTGTTTCTCGCAGACACCACCGATACGGTAGGCCACGCTATCACGAGAGCCTTGGTCGGTGATATAGATCTCTTGGCGCACGGCCGCCGACGGATCGCCGAAGAAGTCATCGGCTACACGGCCCGTCACCACCACTTGGTTGTTGCGCAGGGCGTCCACCAACTCCGAGGGGGACCCGCCTTGCGCCGTCTTTACGTCGAACACCTCGAAATAGGTGGGCGATACGTAACGCACGAAGCCATTACGGATCAACGAGTCCTTCCGGAACGTGGCGTATTGATTCGATCCCCGGTAATGGAAATGCACGCCGGTGGTGAAACAGATTGATTCCACGGAGGGGTTCCGGCGGATGCGGTCCATCAAGGTCAGATAATCCCCGCCTCCCCGCTCGCTATGCACGGAGGTCGTGTCATAGTCGGGACTTTCCTCCGGGATCACGCCGAAGCTCACGTGATACGTATGTTCGATATTGAAACCTAATGATCGCGAGTAGAGCTTATACATCACGAACAAGGCGTCCGCCGCGTACCAAAGGAAGATAGAGACCACGAGCATTTCCAACCAGATAAACAAGTTCCCCTTGCGCTCGTTCCAGAGTTGTTTTAGAATCATCTTATACATAGCGTCAACCATTTATAGAGTCCGTAATATTCAATCTTGACATTCGCCAAGCCGGGAGGCCGGCGGAAAACAGGTTCAGCACGAGGCAGAACAGGAAGGCGGCGATAAAGACCGCCCCGTTAAACATCCCGGTGGAAAGCCCCGTCTTCCCCAGCGAGGTGACCAGCAACCAGTCCCTCAGCAACAACATGGCGCCGTACGACATCGCCAATCCCAGCAGTCCGCCGAGCAGGGTCAAGACCATGTTCTCGGACAGCACTTGCCAGAGGATGGTGCCTTGCGTGGCCCCGAAAGCCCGACGTACGCCAAGCTCGGCCATCCGGCGGCGCATCCTCGACAGGGTGATGCCCGATAGGTTCAAGGCCGGAACCAGCAGGAGGATGAAAAGGATGATGCCGTAACGGACGTAGAGGTAGAAGAGGTTCGCCCCGAACTCGCTACCGCCGCCGATCCATTCCTCGATCTGGGTGGAGGGCTGGTGAAGGATATCGGCCTTGACATCCCGGGTCTTGGCGTTGAACTCCTCGACCTTCCGCAGCGCCTCGGTCCTCAACTCCTCCCTCGTGACGCCCGGTTTCAGCAGGACGCAACAGCTATACGAGCCGTTGATGCCCTCTTGGTATCCCCCGTCGTCCCGCACCGTGTAAGGGATCCAGACCTCCGCCCACGCTTTCGAAGCGAACCGGGATACGTCCTTCACGACCCCGCAGATATTGTAGACGATGAAATCGAGCTTCATCTCCCGCCCCACGACTTGGTCCGTGCCGAAAAGGGCCAAGGCCACGCTCTCGCTGATCACGGCGTCGCGGATACCGCTCGTGAAAGCCGCCGGGCTGAAGGGGCCTCCTTGCAGGAAATCGAACTGGAAGATCTTCCAGAAGGCGGTATCCGTATAAGAGATGTAACTCGTCCGGTTCTTAAGCCCGTCCATGGACGAGGCGGTCAACGGCCTGTAGCGATCCATATTGATGGCGGTAACGGCCTCCGCCCCTTTCAGCGGATAGCAGCACTCCTTCACCAAGGGCAGTCCCAACGACGAGTAGGAGATGCGCCGGTTATCATCCTTGCCATTGCTCATGACGGTCGTTATGTAGCAGGTGCGGCCACGGTTTACCTCCGGCTTGAAACTCGCCGTATTCACGACATACAGGATGACGATCACCATGATCATGCAAATGGCCAAGGCGGTACCGAGTATCGAGATCACGCTCAACAGCTTGTTCTCCCCGATCATCCTCAACGCTTGTTTAATGTATTGCTTTATCATAAACCTTTGTATTATAAATTATCTATTACCCGATCTAAACAGCGATTGTTTGTTATCATCCGACTTTGTGCCCCTACGGAGGCAAATAACGTGCCAAAAACGTAACCGCCTGATTCCTAACATCACCCCGTAAAAAAAGCTGTCCGATAACGAACACTTGATTCGTTATCGGACAGCGATTATGGACAGTTTCAGATTTTATAATTCCCAACGTAAGGATCTCAGCAGTTCATCGATCTCGGCTGCCGAAATGGAGTCACGGTCAGCCTTATCGTAGATCGTGAGGAGAACAACCGTACCCTCATTATCTGCGCAGACAATGGCCTCCGTGTAAGTAATCACTCTCGCCCCATGGCTCTTTCCTTTTCCCTGGAGGCGATGGCCATGCGTACCTTGCGAACGCCTTTGCCTAAGCTCGTCCCTTGATCGGGGTTCTCGCTCAAAGACTTACCCAAAGCCGATAAATCAGCCTTCAATGAGCTATACTTCTTACAGAGACGTTTGAACTCTTTATCGAAGTCTTGATGGGTTTTTATCCTATACCTCATTGAGCAACTCACTTAAGTCTCTAAACTTATGCCCCACATCCTTGCCCTCACGCAAATCCTTCACGTCTTGCAGGGCATTCCTTAGCCCCGCCAAGATCTCCTCCTTGGTAGGCTCCACGTAATCGTCTGCCGGCTTCTCTACCGGGGTTGCCTTACCGAAGGCAGCCATCTTCATACGGCGGACACTGTCGAGGGCCTTCTTGATCAACTGTTCATCCTCCAAAGACATCACCTCTTGCAGTAACGACATTTTTAATTCTATAGCTGTCATAAGCTTGCTCCTTTCTCATTAATAAATTGACAGACGCAAAGATAGACAATTTATTCGTAATGCAACGCCTCCGCCGGAGCCATCTTTACCGCCTTGCGGACAGGGAACCAGATTCCCATGCAGATCATGCCGGCCATCAGGAGGTAGGAGACGCTGAGGGTTACTAGAAAGCGGAGGATGGAGAGGGGCTCGCGGTAGGAATCCAGCTTATCCAAAAAGGCCATATTGAAGACGAAGACCAGTAGGATCGGAACAGTGATCGCCAAGAGACCCAGACCTTCCAGATACATGTACTCGCCCAGCCTGCCCCGGCTGGAACCGATCGCCATGCGGAGACCGATCTCGCTACGCCGCCGCTCGGTACGCAACCAGAACGTGCCTACGATACCGAAGAATACGTTCACGAGCAGGAAGGCCATCATGGAGAGTTTCTTGCTGTTCTCGTTCTTGGTAAACCGGAGTTGGTCATCACGCTGGTCGGCAAGGAGGGTGACACCGTGGACGAAGGTGTTATTTACCGTCATCCGATCCGCTGTTTTCTCCAAGAAAGCGTACATCTCATCCTCGGTCATCGGGCGTTTCGTACGTACCGATAGTTCAGCGCTCCTTACGCCGAAATTCTTCACGAACTCCCGCAAGGACTCACCTTTCAATATCGTGAAAGCGCAGTTCTCCGGACGGTCGAAGTCATTGCTACGGAAGGTAGGAAGGACAGCGGCGATCGTGAAAGGCTCGGAAAGGTCGTCATTCTCCGAGATCTGCCGGCCTATGGCGGACTGCCCCCCGAAGAAGAAATCCTCCGCCTCCGCCGTCACGACGAGCGGGCGGTAAGCGTTCTCCACCAGCGGGGTGATGGCACGGCCCTCCTTATCCTTCATACGGAATACATCGAAATAAGAAGGAGATACTTTCAGCTTGTGGTAGTTCTGTCCTACCGCCTTCGAGGTATCAGCGCCCAAGGGAAGGAGCGTACCCCACGAACTTCCGTTTGAATAAGGCATGGACCAATACGTAACACATACTTCCTCGACCTCCTGCTCTTGGCGGATACGTTCCATAAGCTTCAACAAATCCTGTGTCGCATTCGAGTCGTAAAGTGAGTCGGGCACATAACCCGGGGCGTTCGACGAGAGCGTGGAAAGCTTGAAACGCCACGTATTCGAGATATCATATCCCATCGGGGCGTTATAGCAGCGCACATCCACCCATAACTTATCCATCATAAACCAAAGGGCGCATATCACGATAACCAACTCGCCCAGTATCCAGCCGTTGCTCTTGCGCTGGGCCCATATTATTTTAAATATATGCTTAATCATAATTTGATAGTTGATAGTTGACAATTGACAACTCATTGTTCATTATTCATTGGATTCACTCATTCCCCTTTAACGCTTCTACGATCGGTTGCCGTGTCGTACGCCATGCCGGTATCCCGGCGCTTAATATATTCAGCAAGAACGTAAAGATAAGGGCGGAGATAAATAAGCCCGGTTTAATAAGCATAGGCGCTGTAAGGCTCACGTTCTCGCTCAACATGAAAGGCTTCCCTACCACCAGCAACACCATCGAGAGACCGATACCGATCACGCCACCGATCAAGGTCAGCACAAAGTTCTCCGATAATATCTGCATCAAAAGATTCTGCCCCGTAGCCCCGAAAGCCTTACGTAAACCGATCTCTTCTTTCCGCTTCTGCACGGACGATTGGATCACGCCCGTTAAGTTCAGCGCCGGGACCAAGAGCAAAAAGAATAGGAAAGCGCCCGATCCGGCCAAGAAGGTAGGCCAGTCCACCTGTCTCTTATACACATCTGACGCTGCCGACGACTTAATAGGTGTAGAT
>ENA-OZCT01000522-OZCT01000522.1-human-gut-metagenome-genome-assembly--contig:-NODE-522-length-9557-cov-5.871711_pt1 | contig 9557 bp, 5 predicted proteins | sample MGYA00244080_ERZ653566 | MGnify/ENA primary metagenome ERZ653566 (study PRJEB26926, sample SAMN06165172) | human gut metagenome | biome: ENVO:00009003; feature: ENVO:2100002; material: ENVO:00002003...
GAGATGAGCGCTAGTCTCGTGGGCTCGGAGATGTGTATAAGAGACAGATCCATCCTGTACTGCCTGATACTAATTTGACTCCGGCTTTGAAAGCTTTCATATAATTGCTGTAGGCTACCATCGGATTGGTGAACTCAATGGCTACGTCGGCGGACTTGAATGCTTCCGACTCAAAGTCTTCCTGATTATCAACATCAATAATGCAGACAATTTCGTGTCCGCGACTAAGGGCTGCCTTTTCAAGTTCCTTGCCCATTTTTCCATAACCGATCAACGCTATTTTCATTGTTTTCTGACTTATATTCAAAATAATAGTCGCAAAGATAAGATTTTTATTACATTTGCAGTGCACATTAACTTTCTGTTAACATGGAACACCTTCTCCACTATGTGTGGAAACATAAATTATTCCCTCTCAAAATACTGCAAACCACCAAAGGCTTACTGGTAGAAATTATCGATTCCGGACTGCAGAACCCTGATGCCGGTCCCGACTTCTTTAATGCGAAGCTGAAGATAGACGGTACATTGTGGGTGGGAAATATAGAGATACATACTCATTCTTCAGACTGGTACCGTCACGGTCACGACCATGATAAAGCATACGATTCTGTGATTCTGCATGTGGTGGCCGAGGCAGATGCCGAAGTAACCCGTTCCAACGGTGAGCAAATCCCCCAACTGCTATTGACCTGTCCCGAGAATGTACAAACCCATTATCATGAACTCTGCATTGCCGACCAATATCCTGCCTGCTACTCCATCATAGGGTCCTTATCCAAATTAACGATTCACTCCTGGCTGACGGCTCTTCAGACCGAACGACTGGAGCAAAAAGCAAGGCAAATTGCCGATCGGCTGGAACGATGTGACCGTCATTGGGAAGATGCCTTCTTTATCACTCTTGCCCGTAATTTCGGTTTCGGCTTGAATGGCGATGCTTTTGAGACGTGGGCAGGACTGCTTCCGTTCCGGGCGATAGACAAGCATCGGAATGATCTGTTCCAGATAGAGGCTTTTTTCTTCGGGCAGGCCGGTTTGCTGGAGGAGGCGTTTTTAAAGAAGGAGCAGGAAGATGAGTATAGTCTTCGGCTTCGTAAAGAATTTCGCTATCTGCAACGGAAGTTTGAAATAACTCAGGTGATGGATGCCGGTTTATGGCGTTTTTTGAGGCTTCGTCCGGAAAACTTCCCCCATATCCGGTTAGCACAGTTGGCCTACTTGTATCAGAAAGTTGATAAGCTTTTTTCGCAGATGATGGAGGCAGAAAACTTGCCGGAAGTGCGTCAACTACTGTCTACTCATGCTTCTGCTTATTGGGATAATCATTATATATTCGGCCGGCCTTCTTCGCAAAAAGAGAAATCGATGGGAGAGAGGTCACAGGACTTGATTGTGATTAATACCGTTGTTCCTTTCTTATATGCTTATGGTCTGCATAGAACCGATGAGCGTATGTGCGATCGTGCCGGACGTTTTCTGGAAGAGTTGAAAGCGGAGAATAATCATATTATCCGGTCGTGGGGAGATGCCGGGCTACCGGTCGGTTCGGCGGCAGATAGCCAGGCATTGATACAGCTCCGCAAAGAGTATTGTGATAAACGGAAATGTCTCTTTTGCCGTTTCGGATACGAGTATTTGCGGAAGAAATGAGTCGTTTATTTCTCTAATAACTTATAGACTGCATTAAGAAGGTCATTTTCCCTGTTGGGTCTGGGAGCGTCACGGTTTACGATGTTTCCTTCCTTGTCTATCAATATATAGGTGGGGAAGGAGCGAACCTGCAGGAACTTCTCAATAGCCCTTTGCTGCTCATCGGGCAGGTTATAGTGGACGGCAATTTTGCCGGTCAGTCCATATTCCTTGATAATGTTTTTCCACGATTTGTCCGAGGAATGGTTGCAGAGATACAAGAATATCACGTCTTTTCCCTCAAATAGCTTCTTGGCACTTCCTGCATATTGCATCATGTCCTTGCACGGACCGCACCAGGTGCCCCATACATCCAGATAAACCACTTTCCCTTTATAAGGCTCGATGATTTTGTGGAATAATTGTTCTCCGTCTGTGATCTCTGCCAGAGGTTCGTTAGGCATCAGGCTTTCGGGATATTCGATGGCCTTATGGGATATTTCTTCGTATATCCCTTGTTGGTTTAATACATAAGCCTGTAGGGAAGGATTAGAAACTTCTGCTTTGAATTTACTGATGAGGCTGTCCGGCAATTCTTTGTGAGTCTGCTGCAACATCTCATAATAGCAATTTGCCTTTAGTATCTCCTTTAATTTTTCGTCCATTTGCAGGGAGTCAATGATAGCAAGGGTACGATTGATGGAATTGGCGAGTAAGTTTCCCATCATATAGTCATTGAAAATTTCGTCTCTGCCTACGAGACTCTGTATTGTTTTGATACTCGGTTCCATCTTTTTGTTGTAGGCAGCCATTGTCAGCGAGTCAGCCGTATTCGCAGCTTTCATTTTTTCAATTTCTTTTTCGAAGTTACTGAAGGCGTGTAATGCGTCTTTTTCTTCTTGTGATAGCTGAATCTTTCCGTCCCTTTCAAATTTAAGATAGAGCATTTCCATCTTTTGAGGAGTCACGGTCAATCTGTTTGAAGAAGCGGGAGCAATGTCCGTTATGTATCCGACGTAATCCCGCAGGAAAGAACCATAATCTCTGAGAAGCGTATAAGGCTCTACCGGACGGGGATATAGTGCCGAGTCTACATAACTCATAAATTCCGGTTGCAGATGCTCCTGCTTGTTACGGTCTACCGAAAAGCGGCGTTGCATCAGGTCGCGTGCAGCGTTGTAGCGGATTTCCTGTTCTGTGTAATAGCGGAATTTGTGCGAGAGAAACGGATGATCATTGAGCATCTTTGCGCGATATTCTGATTTATGACGGATGATATCCTGCGTCTTTTGCAAATATTCCATATTACCCATCTTTTTCCCTTCGTCGTAGCCGATATATTCACTGAGTCCTTCGTGGCTCAGCAGTTCGTTGAGGATACGTGCCTTTTCTCCCATCACTAATTTCTTTTTGTCAGCGAAGTCCACATAGAGGAAATAGGTCTCTCCCGGCTCTACGGATGTCCAGATAGTGGTACGTCCCCAATCGATGAATACGTTGTGGCTGTTCAATACAGGGAAACGGAGGGTAAATCTTCCCAGTGAGTCGATGGCGGTGGTATATTTTTCTTCTCTATCGGTGATCATATCCGGCACGGAAACTTCGAAAGGACGTGTCGAAGGCAGGTTACGCAGGTATCCGATGAGAGTCACGCTATCCGTTTGATAACCATTGTCGACGAAAGGAGTGGTGTCAGCTACCGGATAATCGGGTAGATACTTGTCGTTACAAAGAACATATGTCTGTGCCTTTTCTTTTCCGACAGACAGGGTGCAGGATGTTTCATCTTTACGAGTTAAACGCACTTTCAGTTGTTCCGTTCCATTTTTCAGGATGATGGTGGTCTGATTCTTTTGGGTGTTTATCGACTCATAATCCCAAAATTGACATTGGTAGACAGCAAAGTCTTCGAAGAATCCGATGCGCCAGTCCCCGGTCGCTTGATTTATCCAACATCCGGCGAAAGCATATATTTCAGGGCGTGAGGCGATGGGAGAGACTTTTTCATTTTGCAGTTCAGCGGCTACGTTCATTGTTTTCGGCAGGGGGAAGCTGAGGTAAAGCAGTTTGTATGATTCTCCGCTTTTGACGAGCAGCCGATATTCTTTATTGAGAAAATATCCGGCCGATAAGATATCCCATGTTTTTCCGTCATAGAGCAGTTTTCCGTCACGGGTGAATTCGTAGATTACTTTTCCGGATAATCCTTTCACCCATTTCTGATAAACACGGTCGGGCAATGTAAGGGGAGTGAGCGGTTCCGTGTGGTCGGGGACTTGCTTGCGGATACACTTCTTCGGCTCTTTCCAGCCTTTGTACCAGATGGTGGCGGCGTCATTGCCGGTAGGTGTGATACGGAATTCCGTCGTATCTCCTTTCTGATTGCGTAAATGGAAGAAGTAGCTGCCGTCAGCTTCCTGTTTTATCTGTTCGGCATAAAAAACGACATAATAGTTCTCTACGAAATTCTCTCCGATGAGCGGACCGTTCCAGTCAGACACATTGTCTGCTTTAAATTGCCAGTAGCCTCGCAAAGATTCGGGAATTGTCTGATAAGTGCCGGATTGGACGAAAGCGATAGTCTGTGTGCTGCATGAAAGCAAAAGACCTATCAGGAGAAAACAGTGGGGGTGTCTCATAGGTGTGTTTTTATTTAAGTTAGTATTTCGATTTATGACAAAGGTATTTTAATACCGGAATAATGAGGTGTGGTAAGTCTATTATTTGTAGTAGTTTAACTATTTTCTTCCCGATTCGTATCAAGATATTGAACTTGTCATTATCTTTGCAGCGTTATTTTAAACTCTTAATTTATATCGTGTTATGAGAGCTAAGAAGTTTGCATGCTGTTTGATGGTCATGTCATTGCTGGCAGGTATTTCATTTATTTCCTGTGGCAATAGCTCCAGGGCGAAAGTAGAAAGTGAAGCAGCACAGACAGGAGAAGATTTCAAGTCGTTTCTGGATAAGTTTACTTCCAGTGCGGCGTTTCAGTATACTCGTGTCAAGTTTCCGTTGAAAACGCCGGTTACTTTATTGGCGGATGACGGGGAAACTGAGAAAACGTTCCCTTTTACGAAGGAAAAGTGGCCGTTGCTGGACAGTGAAACGCTGAAAGAAGAACGTATCACTCAGGAAGAGGGCGGTGTTTATGTATCTAAGTTTACGCTGAACGAACCGGCGCATAAGGTATTTGAGGCGGGATACGAAGAATCGGAGATCGACTTACGTGTGGAGTTCGAATTGCTGCCCGATGGAAAATGGTATGTAGTAGATTGTTATACCGGCTGGTATGGATATGATTTGCCGATTGCAGAGCTGAAACAAACCATTCAGCACGTGCAGGAAGAGAATGCGGCTTTTAAAGAACTTCACCCTTAAAAGCAGGACCGGCAGAGAGCATATCGGTCATTATCTATAAGAGATAGCACATAATTTGAACTATTTTGTACGATTTGAACCCCTCTTTCCAACAAAAGAGGGGTTTCTTTGCATTCGGGAGATGAACTGGTGATCTTCTCTGTAAATACCGGCTAATGATAAACCGATTTACCATCGGACCTAAAACGATATATTCTATGATAAAGCAATCTTTTACTCTGTCAGTGACAATGCTGATATTGTCTTTTCTCTGTCCGGCATTCCTCAATGCGCAGATAGTTACGGATGAGCGGATGTTCTCTTTTGAAGAGCCGCAGTTACCTGCCTGTATAACCGGTGTTCAGTCTCAGTTAGGCATATCCGGTGCACATTATAAAGACGGGAAACATTCGTTGGAATGGACCTTCGAACCGAACGGGAGACTGGAACTCCGGAAAGACCTGAAGTTTGAAAAGAAGGACCCGACAGGGAAAGACCTGTATCTTTCCGCTTTCATCGTATGGATATACAATGAGCAGCCTCAGGACGCTGCTATCGAGTTTGAATTTCTGAAAGACGGCCGTAAGTGCGCTTCTTTTCCTTTCGGCATCAATTTCAAAGGTTGGCGTGCGGCATGGGTCTGCTATGAACGCGATATGCAAGGCACGCCGGAAGAAGGAATGAACGAGCTCCGCATCGTGGCTCCCGATGCAAAAGGACGCCTTTTCATCGATCATCTGATCACTGCGACAAAGGTGGATGCCCGCCAGCAGACAGCCGATCTGCAAGTCCCCTTTGTCAATGCCGGCACTACCAATCACTGGCTGGTACTCTACAAACACTCCCTGCTGAAACCGGACATCGAACTGACTCCCGTAAGCGACAAGCAGCGGCAGGAAATGAAACTGCTGGAAAAGCGTTTCCGTGACATGATCTATACCAAAGGGAAGGTGACGGAGAAAGAAGCCGAAACCATCCGTAAGAAATACGACCTCTATCAGATAACCTATAAGGACGGGCAAGTGTCCGGAGTGCCCGTTTTCATGGTGCGTGCTTCCGAAGCCTACGAACGGATGATTCCGGACTGGGACAAGGATATGCTGACCAAGATGGGAATAGAGATGCGTGCCTATTTTGACTTAATGAAACGGATTGCCGTGGCTTACAATAACAGTGAGGCAGGATCACCGATCCGCAAGGAGATGAGGCGGAAATTTCTTGCGATGTACGACCATATCACCGATCAGGGAGTGGCTTACGGTAGTTGCTGGGGCAATATTCATCATTACGGATATAGCGTGCGCGGACTTTATCCGGCTTATTTCCTGATGAAAGATGTATTGCGGGAAGAAGGAAAACTGCTCGAAGCGGAGCGTACGTTGCGTTGGTATGCCATCACCAACGAAGTATATCCTAAGCCGGAAGGCAACGGAATCGACATGGATTCTTTCAATACACAAACCACCGGGCGTATCGCAAGCATTCTGATGATGGAAGACACACCGGAGAAGCTGCAATACTTGAAATCCTTCTCCCGATGGATTGACTACGGTTGCCGTCCTGCACCGGGACTGGCCGGTTCTTTCAAAGTGGACGGAGGAGCTTTCCATCACCGTAATAACTATCCTGCCTATGCCGTTGGAGGACTGGACGGGGCAACGAATATGATATATCTTTTCAGTCGGACAAGCCTTGCCGTTTCCGAATTGGCACACCGGACGGTCAAAGATGTCCTGCTTGCCATGCGTTTCTACTGCAATAAACTGAACTTTCCCTTGTCTATGTCCGGGCGCCATCCCGATGGAAAGGGGAAATTAGTTCCCATGCACTATGCGATAATGGCAATTGCCGGAACTCCCGATGGAAAGGGTGATTTTGATAAAGAGATGGCATCCGCCTACCTGCGTCTCGTATCTTCCGATTCCTTTTCTGCGGAACAGGCACCGGAATATATGCCGAAAGTTTCGAACGTTCAGGAGCGTAAGATTGCCAAACGACTGGTAGAGAACGGTTTTCGTGCCGAACCCGATCCGCAGGGCAATCTCTCGCTAGGCTATGGCTGTGTATCTGTGCAACGGCGTGAAAACTGGTCGGCTGTGGCACGCGGACATTCACGCTACCTTTGGGCAGCCGAACATTATCTGGGACACAACCTCTATGGACGTTATCTGGCACATGGAAGTCTCCAGATACTGACAGCACCTCCGGGACAGACAGTGACTCCCGCCACCAGCGGATGGCAGCAGGAAGGTTTCGACTGGAACCGTATTCCGGGAGTGACTTCCATCCATCTCCCGCTGGACCTGCTCAAAGCCAACGTGCTGAATGTAGATACATTCTCCGGAATGGAAGAGATGCTTTATTCGGATGAAGCCTTTGCCGGCGGCCTGTCACAAGGAAAGATGAATGGTAACTTCGGAATGAAACTGCACGAACACGATAAGTATAACGGAACGCATCGTGCGCGAAAATCCTTCCATTTCATCGATGGAATGATCGTTTGTCTAGGCTCGGATATCGAGAATACAAACATGGATTATCCAACGGAGACGACCATCTTTCAACTGGCGGTGACAGATAAAGCGGCACATGACTATTGGAAGAATAATGCGGGTGAAGGAAAAGTATGGATGGATCATCTGGGTACCGGATATTATGTGCCGGTTGCTGCAAGATTCGAGAAAAACTTTCCGCAATACTCCCGTATGCAGGATACAGGCAAAGAAACGAAAGGAGACTGGGTATCATTGATTATCGACCATGGGAAAGCACCGAAAGCGGGAAGCTACGAATATGCCATTCTGCCGGGAACCGACCGGAAGACGATGACTGCCTTTGCAAAGAAGCCTGCCTACAGCGTATTACAGCAAGACCGGAATGCACATATCCTTGAATCGCCTTCGGATAAGATAACTTCTTATGTGCTTTTTGAAACTCCCCAGTCACTGCTTCCCGGTGGATTATTGCAGCGTACGGATACGTCCTGCTTAGTGATGGTCCGTAAGGAATCTGCTGATAAAGTATTATTGACTGTAGCTCAACCGGATTTGGCATTGTATCGTGGTCCGAGTGATGAGGCTTTCGATAAAGACGGAAAACGTATGGAGCGCAGCATCTATTCCCGCCCGTGGATTGACAATGAAAGCGGTGAGATTCCTGTGACGGTGACTCTGAAAGGCAGGTGGAAGGTAGTGGAGACCCCTTACTGCAAGGTGGTATCCGAGGATAAAAAACAAACGGTGCTTCGCTTCCTCTGTAAGGATGGAGCCAGCTATGAGGTAGAACTGGAGAAATAATCTTTTGTTCTATGGCATGCTATCTGAATAATCAGATCCCCCAAGAGCATTTACGGCCAAAGGAATCGGCTGTAATAGCAGCAATGAAAGCTGAGGAGCCTACATATCGGTCAGGCTCTCCACAGTGATTTGATAGCCGTTTTGCTCTCATGCTCTAACAAATGGTCTGTATCCTTTTATTCATCGTGGTTTTCGGTGTGGTAGCAACTGTGGTGGCAGGTATGAGGGCAAACGGTTGCTCTCACTCTGTCTCATCCTGATCTGTCTCATTTATACAATGTTATCTTTTGACTTACAGGATGTTAATAGCTGATTTCTCAACTGTTAACGTTTGATCTCTCAGCCATTAATAATTGAGAAATCAGCTATTAATGACTGAGAGATCATCCATTATTGACTAATAAATGATTTAATGCTTCCTAAAAGACAGGTCAATTGAAACAACTGATACGGTTGAGTTAATCGGATCGGGCGGTCAAATCATCCTAATCGAGTATTTCTCCTGATTGTTTCATGGGGCGAAACTTTTGGTTTCATGCCTTGAAACCAAAAGTTTCAAGTAATGAAACCAATGGTTTCAACCTTTGAAACTAAAAGTTTCAAGCGTCTGAAACTTTTTGAAACAAATTGAGACTGACTAATAAGTCAATAGTATCATTAATTCCCTTCCCGAAGGAGGAGATTTAAGATACCACCGACTTTTTAGTCGGCCTTAAAATGATGTAGGAACTTAAATTCTGTTGAATGATCTTCTGCAAATTAGAACATGAACATAGCGACTGCTACAATACGGTTGTTGCTGACGGAGTGGGTGTCTATGATTTTACCATCCGATTTATCCAGCTTGCCGTACCATGCCGAACTCAATGTATACTCAACTCCGAACTTCCAGTGAGGAACGTTGTAGGTAAGTTCAGCTCCGGCAGTTACCAGTTTATCGAGGTTGGTTCCTGTGCCATAGAGTTGTTCAGAGACTAATTCGTCGCTTGTTCCTAAGTTTTTGGCGTATCCTACAAAGATTCCCGGTTTCCATTTCTGTCCGTAGACTACATTCAGCCAGGAACTGGAGAAGCGTATCGGAGTGTACTCCTGTTCTTTTGTCTTGTTGTCTATGTGCTTAATTCCAAATCCTCCCAAACCGGATGCTTGTGTCAGGTTGGAACCTAATACGCTTTTGGCGCCGATGAACCAATTTTTATTGGTATATTTTACATGGGCCTCATAAGAGAGGGTAGTGATACGTTCGTCTACTTTGTACGTATGTGGGAT
>ENA-OZCT01000542-OZCT01000542.1-human-gut-metagenome-genome-assembly--contig:-NODE-542-length-9410-cov-4.393159_pt1 | contig 9410 bp, 6 predicted proteins | sample MGYA00244080_ERZ653566 | MGnify/ENA primary metagenome ERZ653566 (study PRJEB26926, sample SAMN06165172) | human gut metagenome | biome: ENVO:00009003; feature: ENVO:2100002; material: ENVO:00002003...
CCACCTGTATGAGGGAACCGCTTTTCTGTCGGTAATACGACAAGACCCGCCCCTTGATATCCTCCTTTCGCAAATGGGCCAGATCTACAAAAGCCATTCCGCAAAACAAAAACATCAAGCAAAAGGCTGATTGTGCTCTCTTCTGCTCCGGATCAGCCACTGGGGTTGCCATCAGCGAGCGCAAGGTTTCCAAGGGTAACGCCTTTTTACGTTTACTCTCAACCCCCGTAAACACATTCTTAAACAAATGAGGGATATAGGCAGCCTCACCCACCTCTACCGCTAAATTATAGATGTGACGAATCCGACGCATATAAGTAGATACCGTGTTACGAGCACATCCCTTGGCCAACAGCCAAGATTGATAACGCAAAAGTGTATCCCGATTAATATACGCATAAGGAATCTCTTCCCGGCCACAAAAACATTTAAACGACCTCAACGCATCTTGATAACTCTTCGCCGTGGAATAACGCTTTTTCTCACGCAGGCAGGTGATATACGTAAGTACACCCACCACAAAATCATTCTCATTCATACTTTATCTCCTTAAGAATTAATACATAAAAAAATCCTCTATCTCTCCGTTGACACGGGAAAGATAGAGGATCTTCATAAAATCCTTAAAGGAAGATATTATTTTCCGGCTTTCTCAGCAGCAGCTTTCTTATTGATCTTCTTCTTCTGCAACTCGTAAGCGATCGGAGTAGCAACGAACAAGGTAGAATATGTACCGATAATGATACCTAATAAGATAGCGAACGTAAAGCTTCGGATCGTGCTACCGCCCAAGATGAAGATACACAATACAACCACCAAAGTAGTTAATGATGTATTAAATGTACGACACAAGGTAGAGTTCAACGCATCATTGATCACTTGATAACGATCACGCTTCGGATACAAAGCGATCGTCTCACGGATACGGTCGAATACAACCACGGTATCATTGATAGAGTAACCGATAATCGTCAAGATAGCGGCGATAAACGTCTGGTCTACCTCCATTGAGAACGGAAGAACCTTCCATAACAAGGTATAGAAAGAGATGATACAGAACGTTGTCGTTGCCACGGAAGCGAACGCACCTACAGAGAACGATATATCACGGAAACGAAGCAGGATATAAGCGGCCATACAGATCATAGCGAAGATTACCGCTAAGATAGCGCTATTCTTGATATCGTCTGCCATGCTAGGGCCTACCTTCTGCGAACTCTGTATGAAAGTAGTCGTGAACTCATCTAATGTAGTTCCTTCCGGAAGTAAGGACTTCACGCCCTCAAACAATTTATTCTCGATCTCTTGATCTACCGTAGGATCGTTATCATCGATCTTATAGTTGGTAGATACACGCACTTGATCCGCTGTACCAATCTGGATAACACTAACAGAACCGTCTAACTGAGCATCCAGCATATTACGAACATCGTCAGTCTTCACCTCTTGATTAAAACGAATCACGTAGTTACGTCCACCCGTGAAATCGATACCGTTATTCAAACCGATCGTCATCATAGAAATAGCACCCAATACGATAATAGCCGCCGGAATCAAATAACCGACCTTGCGAGCACCCAAGAAATTGATCTTCGGGTTTGTCAATAAGTCTTTCGTCAGAGAAGTCGTGAACGTCACGTTCTTCAATTTATCTTTCGCTAACAATGCCTCATAAACGATACGAGTCAAGAACACGGCTGTAAGGAAGGAAGCGAACAAACCGATGATCATCGTCGTAGCGAAACCACGGATAGGACCCGTACCGAAATAGAACAATACGATACCGGTAATGATAGATGTCAAGTTTGAGTCGAAGATAGCGGAGAACGCATTGCTGTAACCGTCGGCGATCGCCTTTCCTAAAGACTTACCGGCGCGAAGTTCCTCTTTCGTACGCTCATAGATCAATACGTTCGCATCGACTGCCATACCTAGCGTCAACACCATACCGGCAATACCCGGCAAGGTAAGAACCGCTTGGAAAGAAGCAAGGATACCCATCGTGAAGAAAATGTTCAATACCAAAGCACCATCGGCGATCAATCCCGGTACCAATCCATAGAATGCGCACATATAGATCATCAACAGCACCAATGCCAACACGAAAGAGATCACACCGGCATTGATAGCCTCTTGTCCTAATGACGGACCAACGACATCTTCTTGAACGATATGTACGGAAGCAGCCATCTTACCCGATTTCAATACGTTCGCTAAGTCCTTCGCCTCTTCCGGTGTAAAGTGACCGGTGATTTGTGAACGACCTCCCGTGATCTCATCGTTTACGTTCGGAGCGGAATAAACCATCTCATCCAAAACGATAGCGATCTGGCGACCGATATTCTCTTTCGTCAAACGAGCCCAAGCCTTAGAGCCTTCGGCATTCATAACCATGTTAACCATTTGCTCTGAACGACCGGCTTGTTGCATAAAGTCAGCGTTAGCATCTGTTACTACGTCACCACCTAAAGCGGGACTTCCGTCACGGTTCGTTACCTTCAAGGCATATAACTCAAAGAACTGCTCTTTATCATCGATCGCCTTTACACCCCATTTTAAAGCCAAGTTACGAGGCAATACCTCTTTCACTTGTTTCATGTTCAGGTATTCGCTGATCTTCTCCATATCTTTTGCTTGAGCGATACCTACCGTCGAACCCGGAGACAACTGACCGTTGTACTGGCTAATCTGCAATAAAGCAAATAATGGATGTTGCTTAGCGAACTCTTCCATGCTTTGATTAGCTTCCGTATCTTTTTTATCTTGACCAAGCTCAGCCAACAAAGAATCGGCCTCACTTACATTCGCATCAGCGGCATCAGCGATTTTCTCAACATTATCGGTAGCTACAGAATCAGCGGAAGCCTCCTTACTTAGGATAGTAGCCAATACATTATCAGCGGCAACCAATTGTTGATAGATTTCCGGTAACTTATAAGTTTCCCAGAATTCCAAGTTAGCGCTACCTTGAAGCAACTTACGAACACGTTCCGGTTCTTTCACACCCGGCAACTCAACCAAGATACGACCCGCTGTCTCCAAACGTTGGATGTTCGGAGAAACCACACCGAAACGGTCGATACGAGTACGCAGTACGTTGAATGAGTTATCAATCGCACTCTGCAACTCTTGTTTCAAAACAGAAACAACCTGAGCGTCTGAACTCTGGGGCGTGATTTTATCTTTTAACTCGAATGTACTGAAAATAGCGGAAAGACGTGCGCCGCTATCCAACTTCTTATACTCCTCAGCGAAAAGGTCGATGAAATCTTTTTGGCTAGTCGCTTGATGCGCGTAAGCTAAATCCAACGCCTTGTTGAAATTCTCGTCTTGGTTGTTGTTAGACAACGAACGGATTACATCCGCCACGTTCAACTCAAGGACAACGTTCATACCGCCCTTTAAGTCAAGACCTAAACTAATTTCCATTTCACGGCATTGCTTAAGCGTATAGCCTAACCATACCTTCTGAGTAGATAGTGAGTCTAAATAAGCACTCTCTTTCGCAGGATCTCCACCCGCATACTCAGCGGCTTTACTGTTGTAATGTTGCGTCACGAACGAGAACGACAAATAGAACAAACAGACAAGCGTAAGTAACACCGCGAAGACCTTTACAAATCCTTTGTTTTGCATCTGAATCTTAGGTTTATGTTATTACATTATTTATATTCGTTTTTTCACAGGGTGCAAATATAGACTTTTTTTCTTTGATAAAGAGCAATTAGTATAATTATTTGTCACGCTCATAGTTTATTTCAAACGCAAATGTATATCTTTGGGGCTAAAATAATAAGGAAAATATACCATGAAACAGTTATTATTCGCTCTGTTATTTATCCCCGCCCAGCTATTCGCGCAAGAGGATCAACACTATCTGGCAGGGGCCGTTCCGGTTGCAGACGGTAAAGTCGTTTTTACCCGAGAGATTAATGCCCCCTCTTTAAGCAAGGCACAAATCTACCAACAACTATTAAAATGGGGACAAGAAAATTTTAACACAAAGGAAAGTAGAGTAGCTTATCAAAATGAGGCAAAAGGCGAGATCGCCATCATCGGGGAAGAATATATAGTATTCTCCAGCACAGCCTTATCCCTCGATCGGGCGATGATGAAATACCGTATTATCATTGAATGCAAGGAACATGCTTGCACCCTGCAACTTGCGGGCATCCGATATGAATATAACGTGTCTTACCAGAACGAGCCGGAGAAATACCTAGCCGAGGAATGGATCACGGACGAGTATGCCCTGAATAAGAGCAAGACGAAATTGAACCGTATCAGCGGTAAGTTCCGTAAGGCCACGATTGACTTCGCGAATAAGACGTTTGATAGCGCAGCCAACGCATTAGGCGCACAGTTGCTGACAGCCGCACCGGTAGAACCAGTATCCGCTCCGCAACGGGAAACACGACCTGTGGCACCGATGGAAGGTTTCGTAGCGTTCCAAGCTGACAAAATACCTAGCACGATCCTCCAAATGTTACCGGACAACGCTTTACAGATCAAAGCCGTAAAAGGAAATACGACCGACGCAAACGTTGAATGGAAAGGCATAGGCAATATGTTTGGTAAAACGATCAGTACAATCTCCATATCCAAAGATAGTCCTGCTTATAAAGCGATTGGCAATAACGACGTATATCGATTATCCTTCTCCAAGCCCGGCACATCTGCGGATGCGCCATGGATTATTATCGAGTGCCGTAAACAAGGCGAGACCGCCGAAGGACAACAAACGATGTTAATCGGCGAGATTACGAATGTATGGATCAAATAACGAAAAAGAGAGTTGCATTTATGAAAAAGATTCTATTATTAATATATATGATGTTCCCTGTGCTAGTCATGGCGCAGGGGCATAAAGGCGAGGTAGACGAATGCGCCCCCATGAAAAACGGGAAGGTATGCTATAGCGATGATGTAGAGATCGAGAATACCTCTAAACTAGAAATATTCAACGCTATTAACGCATGGGCTAAGAAATCTTATGGAAAAGATGTCTTCTTATCCAACGTACACTCGAACAAGAACAAAGGGACCATCTTCGTAAGCTCTAAGGTTGAATTATTGTTGAATGATACAGACAAGACTATCATTAAATATAAAATGCGTATCACCTGTTTCGACAACCGGTACACGATCGAGGCGAGCGATATCGTATATCAATATGATCCGCTAAACGATAAAAAGTACAAGACCTATAAAGCGGAAGATGTGATCGCCAATAATGGAGATAGCAATACGATTGCGCTGATCAAAGATCCTAAGCTATTCTGTAACGCTACCTTCTTCTTTGTCGAGAACTTGTTCGCCGACGTATTTGACGCTGCGCAGAACGCAGAATCCGAGTGATGAAACCCTTTTATTCAAGTTTCAGATAACACCATAATGGGTAGTGGTCTGAATAAGCGACCTTATCCACGGAACAATTCATAGAGGTCATGTTCGGGGAATGCAGGATATTATCGATACGGAACCAGAAGAAATTTTGATTATAGGTAATACCCATTCCCCGGCCAGACTCGGCAAAGGCATCCGTCAAATCCCCTTGGATCGTACGGTGCGCATAAGAAATAGGCGTATCATTAAAGTCACCGCATACCAAGACATAATCTCCTTTCGCGTTCTTAATCTCTTTTGATACCGCTTCCGCTTGCTTAGCCCGAATCCGGAAAGCAGGTCCTAGCTTTTGCTCGAACGCTCCTTTCAAATCGTCCAACCCATCCGAGCTAAAGCTCTTTATAAGGGATGAATAACGGGTCCGATCCTCCATCGTCAGTTTAAACGATTCCAAATGGTTATTAATCAAGGTCAACTTCTTTCCCTTGATGTTCACTTCATGTACGGAAGAGCCGTTATAATCCGAATCGTATTTCACCATCCGGGAATTCGACAGCGGATATTTGGAGAACACAGCGATGCCGAAACTTTGGAATTTCGTGGAGCTTTGATAAAATACGGAACGATAAGGATACATCCTCAACGCATCATAGATCTTAGAGGCAGTAAGGCTCTTCTCTGATTTAGCCGTGGCATATTCCTGCAAACAAACAATATCCGCGTCCGAGTTAGCGATATATTGGATAATCTTGTTCGGAGCTATCTTCGTATGATTCTTGTACCCAAAAGCCATCACATTATAAGTCAGCACCTTCAGTACCTCTTCCCGAGGGACATCCTTATGCGAGTGAAACGGAAAATAGCGTTTCACGGGACCCCAACATAACAAGAAGGAGAATATGCCGATCAATAAGAACTTCCATTCCCATAAGAACAGCCAATAGATAATAAAGCAAAGATTGACTACACATAAGACTGGAAAGGCTAATCCCAGATAAGATAACGTCATACTCGTCTCAGGAGACACCCGATCCGAATAAGCCGAGACTATCAACAATACGACAGCCACCACATTCGCTACGACGAATAAGAATTGAAGAAAAATCCGTAGAGTTTTCATAAGTATCTGTTATTTCTTACTGGCGTCGAAAAGTCGCTTTTTCTCTTCAGCGGAAAGGCTCTCATAACCGGAACGTTTCAATTTATCCAGTATAGTATCTAGATCCACCGACTCCTGATGTTTGCGTGCGTTATACTCATAATCCGTCTCGTTACGTTTATAAGTCACACGCATCTTCGGTTTCCGTTTGCCCAAATTCACGAACCAGTCGATCAACCGATTCATTGGAGCGGTCAAGTCCTTTCCATTACGAATACGGGAAGCGAACCACATACCAAACAAAGCCCCGCCGATATGGGCGATATGTCCTCCCGCATTATCAGAAGTCATCGCCAACAAATCGATCACCAGCGTAAAGATAGCCAAATAAATTAATTTGATCCTTCCGATCAAGAATAAATTAATCTCCAAATCCTTCCGGTAAAACGACACGGCGAAAACGATCGCCATAACAGATGCCGAAGCCCCCATCAAATAGCTAAAAGAAGCCACGTTCTGGAAATAAGGGAAAATATTATAAGCAAGGACAAACAATATCGCACCCGCAAGACCTCCCAATATATACAAGCCTCCCAACTGCCGCTCATTGAAGAAATTCAAGAACAATCCCCCGAACCAATACAACCAAAGCATATTGAACAAGATATGCAAGAAGTCAAAATGAGTGAACATATAAGTAAACAACGTCCACGGACGGAAGAGCAAAAGTTCCGGAGAAGCCGGCAACTGCAAATACTGCAAGAAAGGCACCCCTTGCACATTAAAGAGCATAAACAATACGCTGGCCAAACGTATCAAGATAAACAAGCCTACATTTATATATATCAGTTTCGACAGGATATTACCCGACTGAAACGTACGCTTCAAATTAGTAAAAATACCGTCCATTGTCTGCATCTTTCTTTTTCCAATAACGAATTAAGAAATAACCGAATAACATACCCCCCAAATGAGCGAAATGCGCTACCATATCGCCACCAAAACTAGCCACACCCATAAATAGTTCGGCAAGACCATAAAATATTACGAAATATTTGGCTTTAATCGGGATCGGTATGAACATCAAGTACAAAGGAACATTCGGGAAGATCATCGCAAATGCCAACAAGATTCCGAATACGGCACCCGAAGCGCCAATGGTCACGAAATAATTCAAGAACTCGCTTTTGCTGATAATCTGGGCTCCATTCAAGTTTATCATGTCTTGGCTAGCGAAGATCACATCCCGCAAATTAAAGAACCATACCACCTCTTGTACCAAACCGGCGCCTATACCCGTCACGAAGTAAAAAATCAAGAAACGTTTGGGGCCCCATACGTTCTCCAATACCCGGCCGAACATATAAACGGCGAACATATTAAAAAACACATGCGCGAACGAATGGGTATCGTGCATGAACATATAAGAAACGATCTGATAAGCCTTGAAGTCGGTAGCACCCGGGAAGTGAAGCCCTAATAAATCCACCAAATCGATGCCGACTTTCGGCAGTGCAAGGCTGGCTACCCAAAATAGCAAGTTTATAATGATAAGATTTTTCGTTACCGGCGGGATACTATTCAAGAACCCCGAATTTGTCTGATTCATCATATACTACGTTAATTTAGCGGCAAAGGTAAATATATTTTAGCCGTTTTTGCCCATAATAATACTAAAACATATGTAAATCGGTAAAAAAAGTAGGTTTTTCTTTTGTGATATTTCAAAATAAAACTACATTTGGAGCCGTCTATCGGTTATCATAGTTTTGTTTAATATATTAACAGTCAAACCATCATGAACAAATCAGAATTTATTAGTGCAGTCGCTGAAAAATCAGGTCTCAGCAAAGTGGATGCCAAAAAGGCAGTAGAAGCTTTTGTTGACACAGTTTCTAACGAATTAAAAGAAGGCGGTAAAGTCGCTCTACTTGGCTTCGGTTCATTCTCTGTGTCAGAGAAGGCCGCTCGTAAAGGTGTTAACCCGAAAACTAAAGAAACCATTGAAATCGCAGCTCGCAAGGCCGTGAAGTTCAAGGCTGGTGCTGAATTGAACGAGCTAATCAAATAAGAAACACCATTATTCTCTATAGAAGAAGGATACGATGCAAATTGTATCCTTTTTTTGTGTACCTTCGCGTACAAAATAAAATCCGAATTATAGTTAGACGAATATGGTTATCGAACAACAGATTACCGGGGCTATCATAGCCGGCATCAAAGAGCTGTACGGAGCGGATGTCACCGCTAGCCAAGTGCAGTTACAAAAAACGAAAAAAGAATTCAAGGGGCACTTGACCCTAGTCGTATTCCCATTTCTTCGCATGTCGAAGAAATCTCCGGAGCAGACCGCTCAGGAAATCGGTGAGTACTTGTTGAGAAACGAGCCAGCGGTAGCTGAATTTAATGTAATCAAAGGATTCCTTAACCTGACGGTCGCTTGCTCTTGCTGGATCGATTTACTGAACTCGATCAATGAGCAGCCTGCTTACGGTATCATTCCAGTTACCGAGCAGTCGCCTTTGGTTATGATCGAATATTCCTCTCCCAATACAAATAAACCGCTTCACTTGGGCCATGTCCGCAATAACTTATTAGGATACAGCTTATCGAAGATCATGAAAGCGAACGGTAACCAGATCGTAAAGACGAATATCGTAAACGATCGTGGTATCCATATCTGTAAATCCATGTTGGCTTGGCAGAAATGGGGAAATGGAGCTACCCCAGAGTCTACCGGAAAGAAGGGGGACCATCTGATCGGTGACTTTTACGTATTATTCAGCAACAAATTAAAAGAGGAGACCCATGCGTTAGAAGCGAAAGGCCTTACCAAGGAAGAAGCCGAGGCTCAATCCACCTTGATGGCGGAAGCCCGTGAGATGCTTCGTAAATGGGAAGCCGGAGACAAAGAGGTGCGCTGTCTCTTATACACATCTGACGCTGCCGACGACTTAATAGGTGT
>ENA-OZCT01000558-OZCT01000558.1-human-gut-metagenome-genome-assembly--contig:-NODE-558-length-9264-cov-6.386687_pt1 | contig 9264 bp, 7 predicted proteins | sample MGYA00244080_ERZ653566 | MGnify/ENA primary metagenome ERZ653566 (study PRJEB26926, sample SAMN06165172) | human gut metagenome | biome: ENVO:00009003; feature: ENVO:2100002; material: ENVO:00002003...
ATACTACAGCACTGGCCAGGATCACAATGTCTTTAATCACCAGCCGCCCTGCACCGGAGAGTAATGGAAAGCCGAATTCTCCACTACCCAGATTAGGAACCCATACTTCGGGAGTCGTGACGAGAAAGGATAGTGTGCCGAGTGTCATGATAATGGCTAATGTGTCGCCTATCAGTCCTACTTTCGGGAAAAAGATTCCTAGAAATACTAGAATGCCGATACTCATGATGAGCACTCCCAATCCATAGGAGAAAGTATATGTATTGTTTGCTTCGTGCCATGTACGATTCTCCGGTACGAAAGCGCCTTCCGGATTTTTGTATTCTTTGTATTCGGGTGCGTCTTTAGCATAGAAGAAACTCATGAAAGGACTGTTGGCAACAAACGGGACAATCCCGTCGGCCTCATAGTGAAAATACTTCAATCCGCCAATCCATACGAATACTACTAAGATAGCTACGCGGATAAAATTGATACCGAAATTCTTCAGACCGGATGTGAAGGTTAGTAGAGTGATAAATTTCTCTTTCATCTTGTTGGGGCTTTATTGGTTTAACTTACACCGCAAAGATCGTACTTTTCCAATATTTTCCCAATGGCAATACTTCCGTATCCCTTATCAATTTTTCCTTTCTTGTGTATTTCTAAATTGTACTGCACTCTGTCCGCTTATATTTTTAAAGAAACGGCTGAAAGAAGCCTGATCCTCAAAACCTAGAATATCAGCAATCTCCTTTGCGCTTTTGTTGCTGTAAAGCAGAAGGCGTTTGGCTTCCGCTTCTACTCTCTCGTGAATCACTCGGAGCGGAGAGGGGAGTTTGCATGTGGAAAAGATATTCGATAGTGTTTTGGGGGATTTGTGTAACATATCGGCATAATCCTGAACCTGTTTCTTCGTACGGAAATGCTCGTCAACTAGATTGTAGTATTGGCGTACGATTTCAAAGCCGGATTCTTTTTCGCGGGTGATATTCATACGGTTGCGTGCAATGCGCGTACATTGAATGATGAACCGTTTCAGCAGGATACGCAACATTTCTTCCTGCAAACTGTCAGTTACGGTGAACTCGTTTTCCAACGCTTCGGTGATGGTATCCAATTCCTTGCGTTCTTGCTCATTCAGCATGAAGCGGATCAGATGGGACGAACCGTTGAATAGGAAACCGCTGCATGATACTTCATGATCATTTCCATAAATACAATAGAAGTTGCTGTTGAATAGGAGGGTCAGGTATTCACCGTCGATTGATTTGAATTCGAGGTGTTGCAGATGGGTAAGTGAGATTACCTCATCCTTGACCAATACCATTTCCTGGTGGTCAATTTCTACCGTGATACTTCCGTTGCGCACCCATATAAACTTATAGAGTCCTTTTTCTCTTTGTAACGCTTTCTCTGTCAGATAAGAATCCGTGAGTGCAAGAGTGCCTTTTAGTTTTGTGTGATATTGTTGTAACATACTTATTCCTCCATAGCTGATGCATCAAATGATAGCGGTAGCAAATCACCTATATTCTTTATTTCGTAAATACATTCTTTGCCGTAGAGCAAGATACGTATTGGTTGCCCATAGCGTTTCTCCGTTTCCAGAATCACTTGTCGGCAGGCACCGCACGGAGGAATCGGTCGGTCTATAAAATCTTTTTCCGTTCTTGCTGCAATGGCAAGGGTAACGACCGGTTGGTCGGGATATTGGGAATTGGCATAGAACAGCGTGGTACGTTCCGCGCAAAGTCCCGACGGGTAGGCGGCATTCTCTTGATTTGTTCCTGTTACGACAATTCCGTTGCCGAGAAGTACGGCAGCGCCTACCGAAAAATGCGAATAAGGGGAATAGCTGCGTGCTGTTGCATCTTTGGCGGTTTTAACGAGTGCCTGGTCGGCCTCATTCAGCTCATCATATTGATATACTTTAATCACTGCGGTAATTATGAGGTCTTTCATACGCGTTACGGTATTGGTTTCTACAATTAATGTTACAAAGTTAGGAAAGAGATTGATATTCCCAATTATTTTTCGGATTTTTGTGTCCTTATAATACATATCTGAATTAAAATGGAGAACAAACTGTATAGACTTGTCTTTTTAGCCGTAGTTTTCTTCTTTGCCATAGGGATGCAAGCGCAGAGGCGGAATGCCCGCTATGTAGAATATATAAACAAGTATAGCGAGCTGGCTGTTGAACAAATGAAACTTCATAAGATTCCCGCTAGTATCACGTTGGCGCAGGGATTGCTGGAAAGTGGTGCAGGATATAGTCAGTTGGCGCGAAAGAGCAATAACCATTTTGGTATCAAATGTGGCAGCAGTTGGCGGGGGCGCAGCGTCCGTCATGATGACGATGCGCGCAATGAATGTTTTCGTGCTTATAAGCGTCCGCGTGATTCTTACGAAGACCATTCCGATTTTCTTCGAAGAGGAGCCCGTTATGCCTTCCTTTTCAAACTTGATATTACCGATTATAAAGGATGGGCGCGCGGATTGAAGAAAGCGGGATACGCAACTGACCCTTCCTATGCTAACCGTTTGATTACGATTATCGAAGATTACGATCTCTACAAATATGACCGCAAAGGTGTTTATTCGGAACGTAAGTTACGCAAAAATCCTTGGCTGATGAATCCTCATCAGGTATATATTGCCAATGATATTGCCTATATCGTTGCCCGTAACGGCGATACCTTTAAAGATTTAGGTAAGGAGTTTGATATTAGTTGGAAGAAGCTTGTGAAATACAATGATCTGCAACGTGATTATACGTTAGTAGAAGGAGATATTATCTATCTGAAGAGCAAGAAGAAAAAGGCTTCCAAACCTTATACCGTATATATTGTAAAAGATGGAGATTCCATGCACGGCATCTCTCAAAAATACGGTATCCGCCTTAAGAATCTGTATAAGATGAATCGTAAGGATGGCGAATATGTCCCCGAAGTAGGAGACCGTTTGCGTCTGCGGTAGGTTACTGTTTGATAAAAAAGAATTGCCGAATGACTATCCGGATATGCCTAGCAGCCTGATGCACATATATTTGATAGAAGCGGGACCGAGATTACTTGCCGGGATGTCGGAGGATTCGTCATTGCACGCAGAAAAATTTCTTCGTGAGATGGAAGTGAATATTTTGCTGAATAAACGAGTGATAGACTATCGCGACCATAAAGTTATACTCGAAGATGGAATAGAAATCGCTACACGTACTTTTATTTGGGTAAGTGGTGTTACCGGAGTAACTATCGGTAACATGAACCCATCGTTGATAGGTCGTGGCGGACGTATTTGGGGCTCTATGGCGACAGTAGGACGTAATCGTGCTGTTGCGGAATTTAGTAAAGTGCAGATGCAAGGCTGGTTGGCTTGGGTTATGTGATTGGTAGTTCATCTGCGTTCCATTCTTGGAGTGCGTAACAAGGTGGTCGTGCTTCTTAACTGGATATGGAATTATTTCACTTATGATCAATCTATGCGTATGATTGTCTATGTGCGAAAAGCAAAAGAAATTCGTGACCGGGAAAAGGTGGAGGCAACTACTCATTAGGGCAGGATTTGCTGTCGGAAGATCAGTAGCCTTTCCATCATACATAACCGGATACAGCTTTGTGGAAGGAATAAAAATATAGGGCTATTTGCATTGTTTTCAATATAATAACTTATCTTTGTACGCATAATATTGAAAACAACGCTGGCTTTTGCTTATGAATCGACGATATTGCTGTTTGTTTGTAGTTCTCTTTTGGGCTGTTCTTATTCAGGCGGCAGCTACGGAACGTACATTCAATATACTTTTTCTACAATCTTATACAGCGCAGACTCCTTGGCATAGCAGCCTAAACCAAGGATTGGCAAAAGGATTCAGAGAGAGTGGGATAAAGGTGAATATTACAACAGAATATCTGGATGCCGATTTTTGGACATTCCGGTCGGAGAAGGTAATCATGCGCCGCTTTTGTGAACGTGCCCGTGAAAGGAAGACCGATTTGATTGTTACGGCAAGTGATGAGGCCTTTTACACGCTTTTTGCCTGTGGCGATTCGTTGCCCTTGCAGATTCCGGTAGTGTTTTTCGATATTAAATATCCTGATGAAAAATTGATTGCTGCCCATCCTAATGTTTGCGGGTTTATTGCCAATCCTGACTTTGATGTGATTCTCCGTCAGGCTCAGAAAATATTTCCTTTACGGAAAGAAGTGCTTTGTGTGATAGACAATAGTTTTCTGAGTGCAAGGGGGCTTAATGACTTTCAAGAGGAGTGGGACATCTTTCAGAAAGATCATCCGGATTATGATATGAAAATCTATAATACCCAGAATCATACGACCAGTCATATTATTGCAGCTATTTGTTATCCGCGTAACAGTCACGGGCGTCTTGTCATAGCTCCTAAATGGTCTCCTTTCCTCTCATTTGTCGGGAAGAATTCTAAAGCTCCTGTGTTTGCAAGCCAGAATGTGGGGCTGACTAATGGTGTATTCTGTGCCTATGACAGTGATGCTTATACTTCGGCATTATTGGCTGGGCAAAAGGCTTCTCAAGTATTGAAGGGGACATCTCCACAAGAAATAGGAGTAACGGAAAGCAAGCAGGGATTTATATATGATTATAAGCAATTGGATTTCTTCTACGTTGATCCTGATAAGGTAGCCTCAAGTGGAATAATTGTCAATGAACCTTATTGGGAGAAGTATAAATTCCTATTTATTCTTCTTTATCCGTCTATTTTGGCGTTGTTGGTTGTTTCCGTCGTATGGCTGATGAGGGTTAACCGGCGCGAATCTAAACGGCGGATTCAAGCACAAACCCGTTTATTGGTGCAGAATAAGTTGGTAGAACAGCGTAATGAGTTTGATAATATTTTCCATTCTATCCGCGATGGGGTGATAACGTATGATACTGATTTGCATATTCATTTTACGAATAGTTCTCTGCTGAAAATGCTCCATTTGCCTAGCGAGGCGGGAGGACGTGTTTATGAAGGGATGATGGCAGGCAGTATTTTCAATATATATAATGAGGGGCAGGATATTCTTCATAAGATGTTGAAACAAGTGGCCAGCACAGGGGAGAGCGTGCAGATACCTCAGGGTTCTTTTATGAAAGAGGTGCATAGCGATAAGTATTTCCCGGTGTCTGGAGAAATTGTACCTATCCGTTCAAGGGGTATGATTACCGGTATGGCGTTTTCCGCCCGGAATATTTCGGATGAAGAAATGCAAAAACGTTTTTTTGATATGGCGATGGATGAAAGTTCCATTTATCCGTGGCAATTCGATGTGGAAACAAATTGTTTCATCTTTCCTCAAGGCTTTTTGACACGTCTGGGATATGAAGAATCGGTTACGATAATTTCACGTGAGGATATGGAGCGGACGGTTCATCCGGACGATTTGAAGGAAGTGAAACTGTTATTTGACAGGGCGCTGACCGGAGAAGATACGAATACGCGCCTGAACTTCCGTCAACGTAACGCCGATGGTGAATACGAGTGGTGGGAATACCGTTCTTCCGTTATCACAGGATTGACGCAAGACTCGCTGTATAATATATTAGGTGTCTGTCAAAGTATTCAGCGATATAAGACGGCCGAACAGGAAATGAGGGAAGCGCGTGATAAAGCTCTTCAGACCGATAAACTGAAATCAGCCTTCCTTGCCAATATGAGCCATGAGATTCGTACTCCATTGAATGCTATTGTTGGTTTCTCTGATTTACTGAGTGATACAAGTGGGTTTACAACAGAAGAAGTTGCTCAGTTTATTGCGACTATTAATAAAAATTGTGGTTTGCTGTTGGCATTGATTAATGATATTCTTGACTTGTCCCGTATAGAGTCAGGTACGATGGAATTTATCTTTGCGGAACATAACTTACCTCTGCTGTTGAAGACTGTTCACGATTCGCAACGGTTGAATATGCCTCCGGGAGTGGAACTGCTGCTACGTATGCCCGAAGGGGATAAAAAGTACCTTCAGACAGATAACGTACGCCTGCAACAGGTAGTGAATAATCTGATTAATAATGCGGCTAAGTTTACATTCAGCGGTTCTATCACTTTCGGTTATGAAGAAGAGGAAGAGCCCGGATATACCCGTATCTTTGTAGAAGATACCGGAGTCGGCATTTCGGAAGAAGGTATCCGGCACATCTTTGAACGGTTCTATAAAGTTGATAATTTCACACAAGGGGCAGGATTGGGATTGAGTATCTGTCAAACAATTGTCGAGCGTTTAAAAGGAACTATCTCTGTAACTTCCGAAGTGGGTAAGGGAACCCGTTTCACTGTGCGCCTTCCCGATTATTGCGAATAAATCGGACTGTTCTTCTTTGATTGTGTCAAATAAGAACACTTCTTCCGTCAAACAGACCTTTTTTTGTCCTTAAATACCTGTACCTTTGTCCCGCTCAATTCAATAGGATTTTAAGGTATGAGACTAATCGTAAAAGGTACACTGACGCTCTTTCTTTTATTGTTAATCAGTATTCCTCTAAGCGCACAGTATGTAGTGCAAGGAGTGGTGACTGATTCTCTGACAAAAGAACCTCTACCTTATGCATCTGTACGTTTGAAAGACACGACTGAGGGAACTACGACCGGCAGTGATGGACGCTTTTATTTCAAGACCAACCGTTCCGAAGCAATTCTTGTGATATCGGTCATCGGCTATAACGAAAATAGTCGGAGGATTTATCCAGCCCGTAATTTATCCTACAAAGTAGCGCTTGCACCTACTGCTTATGACCTTTCTGAAGTCGTGGTAAAACCCAAACGAGAACGTTACCGGAAAAAAGATAATCCGGCAGTGGAGTTTGTTCGTCGGATGATTGAGGGTCGTGATAATTATTCTCCAAATGAAAAAGATTTTTGGCAACGCGAACGTTATGAGAAGACTACTTTCGCGCTGAATAATTTTGATGAAGAGAAGCAGAAGAAATGGTTATATCGTAAATTTGATTTTCTTACCGAGTATATAGATACTTCTGCCGTCACCGGTAAACCTATTCTTACCGTATCAGCCCGAGAGTTGCTTGCTACGGACTATTATCGGAAATCTCCCCGCTCCGAGAAACAATGGGTGAAAGGACGCAAACAGGCGGGTGTTGATGAGTTCCTTTCCAAACAAGGGATGCAGGCTGCTATCAACGAAGTTTTCAAGGATGTGGATATTTACGAAAATAACATTTCCCTGTTTACCAATAAGTTTGTCAGTCCACTGTCCCGAATTGGTACGGGATTCTATAAGTATTATCTGATGGATACATTGCAGATAGCCGGTGAACCTTGTGTGGATCTGGCTTTCACCCCATTTAACTCCGAGTCTTTCGGATTCAACGGACATCTGTATGTAGTGCTCGACTCTACTTATTTTGTCAAACGTGCCGTGTTCAACTTTCCCAAAAAGATAAACCTGAATTTTGTAGACTATATGTTGCTCGAACAGGAATTCAAACGTGCCGAAGACGGTACGCGCCTACTCGATCATGAAAGCATTACGGTTGAATTTAAGTTGACCGAAGGGCAGGATGGGATCTTTGCCCGTCGTGTGGCGGATTATAGCAATTATACATTTGCACCGACTGCAGAAGCCGACAAGGCTTTCACCAAGCCGGAACGTATCATTGAAGAAACGGAGGCTTTGGCGCGTTCCGAATCTTTTTGGGCGGAGAATCGCCCGGAAGCCGCTATCTCGCAACAAGAAAATTCGGTAGATCACTTGATGGCACAGTTGCGCAGTTATCCGGTCTATTATTGGACAGAGAAGGTGCTTTCTATCCTCTTTACCGGATATATCCCGACCTCTAAGGAAGCGCCTCTTTTCTATATTGGCCCGATGAACGCCACTATTAGCGGTAATACACTCGAAGGTCCCCGTATTCGTGCCGGAGGGATGACAACTGCCTGGCTTAATCCTCATCTGTTTGCAAAAGGGTACATTGCGTACGGTTTTAAGGATGAACGTGTGAAAGGATTGGCGGAACTGGAATATTCGTTCAAAAAGAAAAAAGAATATGCTAACGAATTTCCTATTCACTCTTTGAAGTTACATTACGAGTCTGATGTCAACCAATATGGACAAAACTACCTGTATACGAGTAAAGATAATGTGTTTCTAGCTTTGAAACGTGAAAAGGATGACCGTATCGGTTATTTCAAACAGGCGGAAATGACCTATACCAATGAATTCTATTCGGGCTTTTCTTTCCAATTGACAGCCCGCAGGCGGACGGATGAGTCTTCGTATCTGATTCCTTTTCTGCGAAAAGAAGGCGACGTTTATACTCCGGTCAAGGGTTTTTCTACCAGTGCGGCTGAGTTGAAGTTGCGTTATGCCCCTAATGAGAAGTTTTTCCAAACTCAATGGAACCGTTTCCCCGTTTCGTTGGATGCACCTGTCTTTACCTTATCGCATACTATTGCCGGTAAGGGTATTTTAGGTAGCGATTATACATATAACCATACTGAGGCCGGTATCCAGAAGCGGTTCTGGTTTTCTGCTTTCGGCTATACGGATATTATTCTGAAAGCGGGTAAAGTGTGGAACAAAGTTCCTTTCCCCTTGTTAATCATGCCCAATGCCAACCTTTCTTATACCATTCAGCCTGAATCTTATTCATTGATGAATGCGATGGAATTTATGAATGACGAATATTTCTCATGGGATGTTACCTATTTCCTCAACGGTTGGTTATTCAATCGTATTCCATTGTTAAAGAAGCTAAAATGGAGGGAGGTTGTCTCATGTCGCGGGTTGTATGGGCATTTAAGTGATAAGAACAATCCGGCCTTGAGTGATGGCTTGTTCGCTTTTCCGATAGCGAACACACAGTCAATGGGGAAAACACCATACGTGGAGGCGGGGATAGGTATTGAAAATATTCTCAAGGTATTACGCTTGGACTATGTGTGGAGGCTTACATACCGTGATGCACCCGGAATTGACAAATCAGGATTGAGGATAAGTCTCCACATGACCTTCTAAAAGTTAAATCCTGCTAATTGCCATGTTTATATGACAAATAAAGCTCGTTTTAATAATTAATTAATCTTATTTTTGCAACAATTTTAGTTTAATTTTAATAGAATAGAAATGAAACAAGAAATTAAGCCCGCTACCGGACGTCTCGGCGTGTTGGTAGTTGGAGTGGGTGGAGCAGTTGCTACCACAATGATTACGGGTACACTAGCCTCTCGCAAGGGACTGGCAAAACCGATAGGATCTATTTCACAGTTGGCTACTCTGCTGTCTCTTATACACATCTGACGCTGCC